>Ga0209417_1000583_pt1 | contig 82738 bp, 80 predicted proteins | sample RifGroF2_FD_184002 | JGI IMG/M metagenome (GOLD analysis project Ga0209417, IMG submission 184002) | Groundwater microbial communities from Rifle, Colorado, USA - Groundwater F2 (SPAdes) (version 2) | ecosystem: Environmental > Aquatic > Deep subsurface > Groundwater | place: Rifle, Colorado... | reverse complement strand
CGGATGAGAAAAAGGATGTGGAAGATCATGTGAAAAAAGTGCGGGATACTTTAATCGGAGAGGATGCCGGCGCAATCAAACAAAGCGCCGAGACATTGGGCCAAGTTTTGCAGAAAATCGGCGCGAAGATGTATCAGGCGTCGCAAAGCGCCGAGGCTGAAGGCGGAGCCGGAACAGAAAGCGCAAGTCCATCCGGAGCCGGCGATCAATCAGAACAAGGAGAAAGTAAAAAAGATAATGTCGTGGAGGGGGAGTATGAGGAGGTGAAGGATGAGAAAAAGAGTGAGTAGGATTATGGCTAAAAAACAGACAATGTATTTAGAGACGTCAGTGATTTCCGCGTATTTTGATTTTTGGAAAGGGAATCCTCCACAGCAACGCTATACGCGACAGTTCTGGAAAGAAATTGTGCCGCATCATCGTGTGTATATTTCCGATATTTGCTTGCAAGAGTTAAGTCAGGCTCAAGAAGAGTGGTATAGAAATTATTTGGATATACTGCGCGACATTGAGATTATTACTGCTACCATGACAGTGAATATTTTAGCGAGAAAGTATGTCAGCGCTGGGATTATTCCAAAAAATAAACTTAACGATGCAAATCATTTAGCGATTGCGTCGCTTCACAGAATGGACTTTCTTGTTTCGTGGAATCAGGAGCATATTGTGCGTCCGCATAAGATACATCAGGTAATCGTTTTTAACAGAAGTCAGAATATACATATTCCAACTATTGTAAAACCAAGTGATTTTTTATGAGAAAAGAACCTTATTTTATGCAGGAATTACATAAACAGAGAGAGAGAGAGGCGCGTATTTTGCGGACGCGGTTTAGAGGGGACTTTAACGCGTATTGGCAATGGACTATGGGGTGTTTGACTAAGAGCTTGAAAGAACAGGGGTACCGTATAGAGAACAGTAAAAGTGGAGTTGGCCGCTTGATGAAAGAGCGAAATGCGCGCGTGAACAAGAAGTAAAAGAAAAAAAGCTCCGTTCGCGCGTCATCAGTTTCTCTGGTTGATGAACGCGTTACTTAGAGCATTTTGTCATATTGAGATTATTTTATTCTAAATTTTATCTCAATAAATCTTATCTCAATATGACTGATTCCTTCAACTACCATTAGGGCGATTGTCCCAATGATAGTTGATAAAACAACAATCATTAACATCTTAGTGATTATGTGTACATTCTCTGGAATAAACCAGAGAAAAAATCCTCCTGCTAAGCAGGAGGACACAAATCCGATGAAAAATTTTTTCATTTTTCTCACCTCCTTTTTATGAGAAAAAATCGGCCGGGTTTTGGATTTGCATTATGCAGACCAAGCCGATTCCAGAGAACAAAACACTATAGCACTTCTTCTTCTTCTTGTCAAGAGTAGAACGCAAAGAAGCATGACCTTTGGCAAAAGATTACTACAACCTATTAGGCGTCTCAAAAAACTCTTCGGAAGAGGAGATTAAAAAAGCGTTCCGCGCGCTCGCTCATCAATATCATCCGGATAAAAAAAGCGGCAATGAAGCCAAGTTCAAGGAACTGAACGAAGCGTATCAAGTATTGAGCGATCCGGAAAAACGCAAAAAATACGATCAGTTCGGCGCGAGCTTTGAACAAATGGGCGGATGGGAATCCGCAACCGGCGGAGCGCACTGGGAAGATATAATGAACGCGTTTCGGCAAGGCGGCGCGCGCGCGGGCGGTAATTTTGGCGGCAATGAATTTGCCGGATTTTCTTTTGATATCGGCGATATTTTCAGCGAGTTTTTCGGAGGTCGCGCGTCTTCGTCCAGCATGAGTGGCGCTAGTCGCTCGCGTTCATCTCGCGGAAGGGACATTGAGATCGCTATTGAGATTGAATTTTTAGAAGCCGTAACCGGCGCAGAACGCACGCTTGAATTGAAAAAGTTTGACAAGTGCTCGCGGTGCAAGGGCAATCGGGCAGAACCCGGAACTCCTCTTATCACATGCAAGGAGTGCGGAGGAAGAGGAGAGGTTTCGCAAACGCGGCAAACCATTCTTGGAGTTATGCGCACAAGCGGCCAGTGCGGAAAGTGTGGCGGCGAAGGCGTATTCCCGAAACTTAACTGCAAACACTGCAACGGAGACGGCATGGAACGCGTTGCAAAAAAAATCAAAGTGAGAATCCCGGCCGGCATTCAAAACGGAGAGGCGATTCGCATAAGCGGCGAAGGCGAGATTTCTGAAAACGCGGCGCGCTATGGGGATTTATACGTCGGCGTCCGCATTCGCTCGCATCATAAATTTAAGAGGGATGGCGACGACATTCACTCAAGCGAACTGATCTCATTCACACAAGCCGCGCTCGGCGATAAAATTCGCGCGGACACGGCGCACGGAAAAGTTGAATTGAAAATTCCCGCAGGCACCGAGTCCGGCACTGCATTCAAATTGAAACACAAGGGCGTGCCTAGTTTGCGTGGCGGAGGAGAGGGAGATCATTATGTTACGGTAAAAATTGTTGTTCCTGAACGAGTAAGCGCAAAAGCTAAAAAATTATTGAATGAGTTAAAAGAAGAGGGGCTATGAATACGCCACATATTCTCGGTGTTCGCGTGGATGATATTTCGCTCCAAGATGCTCTGCAGAATATAGAGATGGAGCTGTCGTCTTCCGCTTCACAAAATTTTGTTGTTACTCCAAACCCAGAGATATGCCTTTTAGCAGAAAAGAACGAAGAGTATCGTCGCCATATTCTTGGGTTGGCGTTCTTGGCTTTGCCTGATGGCTTCGGATTAAAAATTGCCGCGTGGATACTTGGCACTCGTTTGAAGAATCGTGTAACAGGCGTTGACTTTATTTATGGACTCATGGAACGCGCCAGTCAAAAAGGTTGGCGCGTTTTTTTGTTTGGAGGAGAGGGCGTGGCTCTCCGATGTGCTCAAATTTTAATGGGGCGATATCGGGGGTTGAAGGTTGTTGGAACCTTGGATGGTGAAATTACAAATTACAAATTACAAATTACAAATAAAATCCAAATTTCAAATGATCAAATTGTTGAAACTATCAATCAAGCGCGACCAGATATTTTGCTCGTTGCTCTTGGAGCTCCGAAGCAGGAGAAGTGGATTGCGGAAAATCTTCCCAGACTTCCATCAGTGAAACTTGCCATTGGGGTAGGAGGCACATTTGATTTTATCGCGGGACGCATAAAGCGCGCGCCAAAAATACTGCGCTCAAAAGGATTGGAATGGTTCTGGCGGTTGGTAATACAGCCGTGGCGGCTCCATCGCATCTACAACGCTACCTTGAGATTTCTCTTTACAGTGCTACTATGGAAAGTGCGGATGAGTTTTAAGTACAGACGAAACGTTGTTGGCTTGATTGTGCGAGATAACGGCGGGTGTAGTTCAGTGGTAGAATGTCTGCTTCCCAAGCAGAAGATCGCCGGTTCGATCCCGGTCACCCGCTCCAATTTAAAAGTTTTACTGGTTGAACGTAACGACGAGCCCGGCCACTGGCAATTTCCACAGGGCGGGATTGACAAGGGAGAAACGCCAAGAAACGCGATAATGAGAGAAATGAAGGAAGAGCTTGGCACTGATAAACTAAAAATCATCAAATATGTTCAGGATTTTCATCGCTACATTTGGCCTAAAGTAGATAAACTTCGCCGCGGCTATCGCGGACAAAAACAAGATTTATTTATTTTGGAATTCACTGGCGCCGAGGGCGATATTCATATAGACAACCGCGAGCACAGTAATTATCAGTGGGCGCATTTTGATAAAGCGGTTGAGACAGTGCACGAAGTCAGAAAAGAGCAAACGCAAAAAGCATTAACTATTTTTTACTATGCCGGAAATTATCACCACTAAAATTGCGCCTGATCGTTTACAATATCACCTTAATAATACTTTTGGCGATATGGTGAAGTTCGTGGCAGATATTGGAAAAGGCGTCCTTGCGCTTGGCGGGGAAATGCATGCGGATTGCGAGGAAATGTTACTACAAGCAGATTCAAAACAGGAGAATTTGTGGGGGGCGAATATATACCCATACAAAGAAGGAGATGAACGGGTAGAATATGTATCTCTCATAAATATACGTCCTCATCAGGATAATAGAGAGATGTACATTCAAGATCCGCATATCAGATTGCAAATAAAAGCGATAGCAGACAAACTGCTTCTTTCACCCGATGATCAAATGGCATAAAAATTTAACGCAGGAAAAATGGAACGAATATCCCTTGTCAAAGCAAATGCTTATGATAGGAACCGAATTTGCTCGCATGTTGCATCAGAAAAGTTTAGAATCTTTGCAAAAATGTTTTGAGCGTTCTTTTGAATTACTTGATTTGAGTTTTAATGATCCTAAAGTTAAAGCAGGCAAGCGTGAGCTATTTGCGTTGCGAACATTATTAAATGATCAACTTAACAGAGGATTGAGGCGAGATGAAATTGAACGATGCTATCAGTATTGTCTGCAATTTCACAAATTGCCCGATTCAGGGAGACAATAACATTATGAAACTATTACCAGAAATTCAAACGCGCCGCAGTCCAATCATTTTTCAAAATAGGCCTGTTGAGCAGGAAAAGATAGAGGTAGTGCTGGAAGCCGCGCGATGGGCGCCGTCTTCGTATAATCATCAACCATGGCGATATATTGTTGTAAACGAAAATGAGGCTTTGAATAAGGCGCGCAAAGGACTTGTGGCGGGAAATTTTTGGGCAAAACAGGCGCCAATATTGATTATCGCTCTTTCCAAGCCTGAATTTGACGATACAGTTGATGGCAAAGAGTATTATTTGTACGATACCGGACAATCAGTAATGTCGCTTGCGCTTGAGGCAGAGCACCTTGGATTATCAACGCATCAGATGCTCGGATTTACAGAAGCTACAATTAAGAAAGAGTTTGCGATACCTGATCCGTGGCGTGTTATTGTGTTAATAGCATTAGGTTATGAGGCCGATATGGCAAGAGATAAGCGAGGTATAGTACAAAAACTTGGTATGCAAGTTTTTGAAAAAATACGAGAACGCATGGTAAAGCCTCGCGAGCGAAAATCGCTCCAAGAAATTGCGAGCTTTAATACATTTGCTTTTTAAGGTGAAATAGTGCAAAAGAATTTATGAACCTTGAAGAAGTTGCCAAAGAACTAAATTCCATTAAGTCCCGTAACAATCGCGTTGAAGCGGACATGGTGGATGAAACATAATTCGTAAATTATCGGGCTGTAGCGCAGTTGGTAGCGCACATGCATGGGGTGCATGGGGTCGCGGGTTCGAGTCCCGCCAGCCCGACCAAGTTTTAAATTTATGGACAAAAAATTACTAATCTCAAAAGTAGAAGAATTGCGCGGATCGCGCGTGATTACGTATACGACAAGCGACCGCCAAGGACCAGTGAATGCGCGGATTGCAATGGATGTTATTCCAATTATGAGTCGTCATCTGCAAAACATCGGCAAGGTAGAGAAGATTGACTTGTTTTTGTACAGTAGCGGAGGGGACACCATGGTGCCGTGGCGTCTTGTTTCCATGATCCGAGAATTTTGCGATTCGTTTGCGGTACTCGTGCCATATAAAGCGCATAGCGCCGCGACAATGGTTGCTCTTGGCGCGGATGAGATTGTCATGACAAACATGGGCGAACTATCTCCGATTGATCCTTCAACATCAAACGTATTTAACCCTACGGATCCGCAAAATCCTCAAAGCAAGATTCCAATTTCTGTTGAAGACGTGATGGCGTATTTTGATCTCGTAAAAAATAAATTCGGCATTAAGACAGACGCGGATTTAACGCAGGCGTTTAGCAAGTTTATTGAAAGCAACCCGCAAATCCATCCGCTTGCGCTTGGAAACGTCAACCGTATTCACAATCTCATTCGCATCCTCGCAAAGCGTCTCTTAAAAAGTCATCGTGCGCCTTTAAGAGACGATGAGATAGAGAAGATCGTTGACTATTTCACGGAAAAACTTTACTCGCATCAGTATTTTATCGGACGCAAAGAAGCGCGAGAAGATTTAGGGTTGCGAACTGTGATGAACGCTGATGCGGTTCTCACAGAGAGTATTACGAAGTTGTATGATGAATACCGATCAGCGATGAAACTTGATGAAACCGTGTGGAACCCAGAAAACGAACTCGGAACAAACGCGGTGCAAAACAAAAAGGATTACTCAATTGCCTTTATAGAAAGCCGAGATGTGAGCAATCAGTTTCAACTGTCAATTGAATATCGCAAACAGCAAGTGCCTGTTATGGCGCAAACTCCCCAAGGCCAAGTCCAAATCGCCCAAGACCAAGTGGCGTGGAGAATTGTGGAGCAGGGGTGGAGGTAAGTAAGTATGCAAAAGATATTGAAAAACAGGGTGATATTGATAGCATGCGCTGTTATTGTAGCTGGTGGTTTTTTTATTACTCTAGCTTACATAAAAACATCCAGTGAGGTCAGAACCCCTTTGTATTTGATTGAAGTAGTTCTCCAGTTTCTTAATATAGCGGTGCTTGGCATGGTTGGCTTGTACTTCATGGGTTTGCAAACCAAGATCAATAACACATTAAAAGGTTTAGAAGATGTTGTTGCAGTAACTGTTTTATGGGAAACTGGAACTGATAAGGTGAATATTTTGAACGTTGGCAAAGTTATACTATACCTTAATAAATACGATATTGGAAAAAATACCGAGATATTCAGTAGGTCATTATTGATACCAGCATCTGGTCTAATTAGGATCTCGCTCCATGATTTACCGGTAGGGGAAATGGATATGCAGTTATATTTAACAGATGATTTCAAACGTAAGTATAAGTTTGAAGGAAAGATTTTAGTAGAAGAAATAGAGCAACCGTATGTATTACTACTTGGGCAGACGGCGAATCTTTTACAAGGTGATGGGACAGTTACATCTGGTGTAGCTCCAGTTCAAAATAAAAAAGTAAAAGTTTTAGCAATACACCCATACAAAACAGAGCAATACGACTGGAAGTTATAGAACTATGTGTTAAAATGAAACCCGAAATCATCACAACAAAAATCTCACCACTTTATGAAAAACGATAACAAACAAATTACAATTTTTGAAGGTAAAAGAATTCGTCGCCACTGGGATAAAAAACAAGAAAAGTGGTATTTTTCAGTGGTTGATATTATTCAGGCGTTAATTCAGCAAGCAGATTATCAAACCGCCAGAAAATACTGGAATAAACTCAAAGAAAGGCTAAAAAAAGAAGGGAACGAGTCGGTGTCAAATTGTCACCAACTGAAATTTGAAGCCGCTGATGGCAAATATTACGCAACCGATGCCGCAGATGTAGAGACATTATTGCGTCTCATTCAATCAGTGCCAAGTCCAAAAGCCGAACCGATAAAACTCTGGTTGGCTCGTGTTGGTTATGAAAGAATGCAAGAAATCATTGATCCGGAAAAATCCGTCAATCGGGCTAGAACAAATTGGCAAAGATTGGGCAGGAGCGGAAAATGGATTCAACAGCGAATGATGGGGCAGGAAACCAGGAACAAGCTTACCGATTATTGGAAAGAGCACGATGTTAAAGAACAGGACGAATACGCGATTTTAACTAATATAATCCATCAGGAATGGAGCGATGTGTCGGTAAAACAACACAAGGAGCTGAAAAATTTGAAAACGGAAAATTTGCGTGATCATATGACAGAAGCGGAATTGATTTTTACCGCGCTTGCGGAATTGTCTACTCGCCAAATTGCGGAAACGGAACAAGTCCGAGGCCTTGAAAAAAATAAAATGCCGGCGCAGAAAGGCGGACAAATCGCCAAAAACGCGCGGTTGGAGTTAGAACAAAAAACCGGCAGGCGGGTAGTAAGCAAGGAGAACTTTAAACTACCAGAAGGCAAAAAATCGAAAAGGTTAAGATGATTTTAATTTCTCGCGAAACAATGAACCATCACAATCAACACTTTGGCGATAGAAAGAAGCGTGTGCCTGTCTTCATTTTTTTGTTTGTCATGACAGCTATCCTCACCGGCTGTCAACACGAAAAAAGTGCTGTAAATACGCCACCTATCATAGAAGTACCCAATCAGTCCACGACTTCAACACCAACCACCGCTCTTCCAGACCTCCAACCGGAACAGCCTCCTATTGTAGCAGAGAAGAAGGTGTACACCACCGTGGATTTTTCCGAGTACAATTCCGACTATCAATTCAAAGCCATCATCCCGCCGAACTACCAGGTAGAATATGTGAATGTAATTGAGTCCATTAACATTTACGATCCACAAGCAGAGGGCGGCGTGCCACGAGATCAACCACAAATTTTTATACGCAAGTTTAGCGCGAGCACTTTCCTTACTTTAAACACGGTTGATATTTTTTCACGCGAGGAGCGTATGGTGGGGAGGCACGAGGCGGTTTTATATGATATTCAAAAGAAGCAGAGCGTGGCGGATTTTCCCGATCAGCCAAAGTGGCGAAACGAACGGCATAAGGTGCTGGATATTCGTTATACAGAAATAAATCCGAGCATATTTTTTGTCTTCGCGTATAACCCAGCCTTTGGAGACGTCGAATTTCAGCGATTCATAGATAGCCTTATTTTTTACAACGATCGCGAAAGTTTCCACTCGCCGCTTGATCCGCCAGAAAACCGCGTCACCAAAAAGCCGTTTGGCATTTATGTTACGCTCGAAAATTCTCCAGTACAGCCGGAAAAGTTTACCGGCTATCATACGGGCACGGATTTTGAAATAAATGAGTACGAGTTACTGCCTGATATTCCGGTACTCGCCATCTGCGGAGGCGTTATCAAAGAGAGAAAACGCGTAAATGGCTATGGCGGAGTTGTTATACAAGAGTGTATATTTGAAAACCAACCTGTGCATGTCTTGTACGGCCATGTATCTTTAGATGACGCAGATGTTGGCGCGTACATACCGCCCGGGAGAATCATCGCAAAACTTGGACGCGACAAAAGCGAAGAAACCGACGGCGAGCGAAAGCATTTGCATTTGGGGATTGTCAAGGGGACGAAGGTTGACTTACGCGGTTACATGAGCGATAAAGCCGAACTTGATATGTGGCTTGACTTTGGCGAGTTTGTACCGTTATAAGTGCCGCATGAGCGGCTTTAGCTTCAATCATAATTTGGGCGTGTTGCGCAATAGCTCATTTTGGCAAAGCGTAAAATTTTTTTGGTTTGTTTAAGCCATAAAATTTTTACCAAATTGTCCAAAATTGCATTTCGCAACAGTCCCCTAAAGGCAAGAAAACAGCCAAGATCATCCCTTTACAAAGCTTTGCCGGAAGTATAGAATTGAGCATAGAAGAATTAAATTCAGACATCCTTGGACCAATGGAATGATTGAGCGGTTCAACGGAAAGATTAAAAAGAACGTGTTGAGAAAATATCTTTTTAGTGATGTGGGCGATCTTAAAGAAAAACTCGCTGAATATATCAACGACTACAATTTTACAATCAGACTTAAATGGTTAGGATATAAAACCACGGTCGACTACCTAAAAACTAACTTTAATTATACTATACAACGTATCGTTATCTAACACTTGAACAGCCACTTTTAGTGTCTTGACAAACCAGACCACCTTATTATCTAACATTTACCAATCCCATTCCTTGTGATAGGATGTTTCTAAAAATGAACATTTTATTCTTGGATTGTGACCTCTATTCAATATGGAAAAAAAATGGAATACATTTACAAACCAAGAAGTTTTTACAGCAGATACTCCAACGAAACAAGATGAGAAAGGAGAAGCAGTATTACCACAAGCGGTTGTGGGACAGAAAGGAGAGGAACCTACAGCGCCAAAAGTCAAAGAATTAACCAGTCAGGAAAAAGAAAGGGTTGCTGAATTGGAAGAAATTCGCATGAGAGCAGTTGAGTATTATGGGAAACTTGGAATTCGCCCGGAAGAAATTGAGGTTGCAGATCATACAGGGTCTACATATAGGATTGAATTTTTCGGGGCGATTTCTATACAATATCCGTATCGCGCACATTCCTATGCTTACTCAGAGAATCACAAATGGGACAATTACACCACAAATGCCGTTCGTGTTCCAGGAGGGTACGGGGGATTCCATTACTTTAGGTTCAAAAGGGTCCAAAGGAAACATGAATTTGTAGTGATTAAGTGTTTTAAGAGTTATGGAAATGAAGGAGGAATGTTTGCAAAAGATTTTACCACGGGGCGTCTCATAAGAGGAAAGGAAGTATTTGCATTGTGGGAAGATGGATCACAGGAGATACAGATTCCTAAGAATCCTGAACCGCGTCAAGAGTGGGGTGAATATGATGTGGGGTACATATCCGCTTTGCCACCGCGACTCAAATTAAAGCAAGATTTAAAGCCGGTTGCCCAGTCGGAAAAAAAAATTACACAACCTCTTAAGAAGCGCGGGTCTACTAAACGCCAAAAGAGAGAATTAGTGGAGCAACAATTAGTTAAAGACTATATAGACAGGGAGTAAGTATGCGCTTGGAAGAGAGGAGTGATTTAGAATTACATCGTGGCACAACGACAGAGCTGATAATATGAAGAGGAAGAAGGTATTCTCACGGAGGGGTAAAATCATACCCTAGATTGACATTTACTTGAGAGTTTTGGTTAATGCCTATGCCCGAAATTATTACTACAAAAATTGATAGAGCAGAGTTAAAGCGGCATGTTGAGGAAATTTTTGGCGACATGGTGAAGTTTGTGGTTGATATTGAAAAGGGGATACTCGCGCTTGGAGGCGAGATGCACGCGGAGTAGTGAGGAGTTGTTGCTGAAAGAAGGATAGCGGCAAGAGAATTTATGGGGCGCGAATTTGTATCCGTTTCGAGATGGTGAAGAGCGGATTGAGTACACGTCGCTCATTAACATTCGTCCAAGCGCGGGAAACCGCGGCATGGAAATTCAAGATGAAGCAATAAAACACAAAGTAAAAGAAGCCGCAGAGCGTCTGCTTTTTTCACCTGAAGATCGCTTATGACGCCGCATCACAAAACCTTAACTGTAGAGAAATTTGAAACACGAAGAAGATCAAAAACGCTGTATTGAACGCGCATACGAGCTTGTTGATCTAACGGTTGCCGACCCCAAGTGGCGCGGGCGAAGCAAGGAGCTTCTGCGAATTCGCGAGATGTTAGGCGAGGAGTATATTGGACGCATTGATCTTCGCAAAATTGAACAATACTACGCGTACTGCCTTGATTTTGCGAAGGCGAATGTGAAATATGAGTTAGAATGACCAAACACATCCCCAAAAAATGGAACATCCTCGTTTTAGGCGCGGCAACGATTGCAACGGCCGTCTATTTCATTTATTCAAACAGAGTTCGTTTAATAGACGAGACTGTGTTCTGGAATTTTAATTCCTGCTCGACAGGCGCAAAAGAATTATTGGCTGATATAAAAAGCGCAAACTATTGTGAAACCCATGGCGAATGCGTTACGCTTGACGAGTCGGCAGTCCATTGCATAAATTTTGTGAACACAAACGAACGCGCAGTGCTTGAAAATAAAATAGCTTCTCTTGTCGGCAGATGTCCGGGGATGGACAAAGCATGCCCGGATTTTGGAGGCGAGCCATATCTTGCCTGCCGTTCCAACAAATGCGAACAAGCAGAAAGAGGCGAGGAGCGAGTTATTGCGCAAACAGATGAAAATGAATACCACCTATTGGAGAAAATTTTTATAACAATAACTAATGATTTACTGGTGCCTATTCAAATCGTAGACGATGCAACCGCAGATCCTGCATTTGTTAGGTTGGAGCAAAAAACAGACGCGTGGCGCGATGTCTATGAAGATATCAAAACACCGCCTTCTTCTCTTTTACTATACAAAGAACTTAAACCAAGGGAAAGCTATGCCTATGTGTGGAGTCCATATTTTGCATACGGTCAAAGCCCAATCCTCAAACTTGTTCCGGGGATATATCGTTTCACGTTCTTTTTAGATGGGGAAAAAAATTTGCGCCTCCAAACAAATGAATTTACGATTACAGACAAAAGAGGCGGATTTCAAATGGAAAATCTTTGTGACAAAGATGCCGACTGCGTTTTAAGTTCTACCGATTGTTGCCCCACGTGCAATGCTGACGCAGTTACTATTTGGGAAGCGGAAAGAAGAAAGAATGATCAGTTTTGTGATACAAAAGATTATAAATGTATTCAACTTCAATGCCCTTACGAACGGACAATAGCGCGATGCCTCACTAATCAATGCGTCAAAACCTATGAGATTACCGGGCAGGTGATAGAAACCGAAGCCGTTCTTCCTTCAAAAATTAGACTAAAATATGAAGATGGAGATGCAGGCACGCAGAGGACATGCAATGAACTCAATCGCGTTAAAATCAAAGAAGCGGTTTTTGGCGGTCCAGAACGAGAATTTGTTTTCAAAAAAGATAATCGCTTTTTTATCAAGGAAGGGAGTTGCTATTCGCTTGAATATCAAAAAACAGAAGACATATGCGAAGGCGATGTGATTATCGGCTTGCAAGAAAAGCCGTGTGTGGAAGTTTCTCTAGACAAAAGTGAATATCAATGGAATGACGAGATTGAAATAAAAGTTGCCAATAATAGCGGCACAACATATTGGTATGATAATTCAGATGGATTGGGGCATAAACTCATATTGCTTACGCTTTATGTAGATAAATTGCCAATATCGCTTGCATCAGAAGGCAATATCGCGATACCCAAGGAGTTGTTTCCCGGAAGCGCGATACGATTGCCTGTGTTGCAAATTAAGAAAATTTTACCATCTTTATTATCGGACAAAGAAAGAAACACATTTTTCCTTAAATTTATCTATGCGTTAGATACATGGGATACGCCCGAAATTCCAAGCGCAATTAACCAATACGCGCGTACAAATGAGTTTACCATTAACCTTGAAGACGCGCCGCGATACTATTCTGACAATGCCTATTGCAAATCAAACAGCGATTGTCAGCCTGTGCTGTGCAACAAGGGCGGTTTTGGCGTTGAACATAGTTGTTTAAATCAGAATGCCCCACCGTGCTATGACTCGCGCATCATGGAGCCAGTGCTTGGAGAACCTCGTCCGCCGATTGAGTGCGTGTGCGTCCAAAACAAGTGCGAGGAAAAACAAGTCGTGCCAATTTCAGTTTCAACTGACAAAGATGAATATATCAAAGGAGAAAAAGTTACTATATCAATCGCTAATCTCACGAACAAATCCCAACCGATCCATTATCCCTATTACAGCATTACTTTTAATGACCCAGAAGACGGAAAAACAAGATTGCTTGATCTCGGGGACTGCGAATCCTGTAGCACTCCCTGTTCGCCCTTGCCATCGCTTACGTTGCAGCCAAGGGAGATAAAAAAATTTACATGGGATCAAAAGTCCTCTTATTGCGATAATGGCGCGCGAAAAACAAAACAAGCGCCAGGTAATTTTTACCACGCCGCCTCATATACTGATTTTCCCAAAGGAACAGTATATACCGTTGCATCAGACCAATTTTCTGTTGTTTCTAACGTTGTTATTACTCCATCTCGCAATGAATATACACGGGGCGAGGAGCTGACGTTCACTGTTTCTAATAATTCCGACGAGAATGTGTGGCTTCGTTTTTCTGGCAATCCTTCGTATTTAGATCCAAACGCGGGGTTTCTTGAAATGTGGGACGCGGAAAGAGAATCTTGGGATATTGCATGGGAGGCGCACATTTTTTCAACCGCAAGCTATGAAGATCAGAAAGTCGCGCCACAGAGAGCGCGGCAGTATTATCTTCCTCTTTTTACTTTTGATCCGGGCACATACCGGATTGGCATGTATGTCAATTTTACAATTATTCCGGAAACAGTAGCATCAGGAACCGGGCAATCGCCGCATTCTAAACCTTTTACGATAAAGGAGAAGAAAAGCATCGTGACAGATCATTTCATTATTTTTCATCACGCCGATGATCTGCAAAAAGCGGCATCCATAGGACAAGAAGCAGAAAATGCGTTTTCTTCAATTATCCAAGATATTCCCGTAGACAAAGAGCGGTACCAAGAAGATTGGAAAGTGAAGCTCTACGTGTACCCTGATAAAAGTCTCTATAGCCGGGTAACCATGCGTCCTTCATGGTCAAATGGGTCCGTGAGCTATCGCAAACGAATGCTCCACTTGCCGCAAGCGGTGGCAGAGGACTATGCTATCGGGCATGAACTCACGCATCTCATGCATTCGGATTTGTACGGCGGATATTCTTTTTGGAAAAATGTGCCTGAATGGGTAACCGAGGGGCTTGCGATGTATGAAGAAGAAAAGATTGACGACGTGTATGTGCGAAGCGCATTAGCGCCGTATCTCGCTGTATTTAAAAACGGCGACTATTATTCCCTTGAGGAACTAACTGACAAAAGCAGTGTTGAAGGAATTTCAGAAAATGTGCGTTTTTGGTATGCGGAGGGGTGGAGCATTGCCAAATTTTTAATCCAGACGCACGGCATGGAAAAATTTTTGGCGTTTGGAAAATATTTAGGCGAGAATATGAATCTTGAAAAAAGCGTGCCCGCGTATCCGCTTAATGAAGCCTTGCAAGAAGTTTATAATGGCAGTTTTGCGTCCACAGGCGATCTTCTTGAGCAATGGCTAAAACAATTGCCGCTCAAAACATAGACGTGAGTGAGTTAAAATATCTCGCGCAGAATAGGTGTATGATATAATAACGCCGTATGAATTTTGTTCCACCAAAGCTTAATCGTTACTTTTGGGACGCCAACCCTAAAAATTTCACTCACAAGCACGCGCGGTTGCGGCGTTTAATTGAAGCGTGGTAGAATCATGGTATGGGGGGAAAGAATTTTGCCGGAAAAAAATGTTTACCGTGCGAAGGGGGAGTGAAGCCGCTTGAAGGCGCGGAAGATAAAGAGCAACTCACTGCCGATTATGGGTTTACCGAGGCAAACGGCCCGCCTGCGTCCAAACCATGAGCACAAGATTACTTAGTTTTATTAAGGTATTAAAAGCTATGAAAAAAACGATATTTCTAATAGGATTTTTGAGTTTACTGTTGGCGCCGTACAAATTTGTTTTTGCTTGCCGATGCGTTCAGCCGGGTGCGCCAAAAGAAGAACTGCAAACAGCAACGGCGGTGTTTTCGGGCACCGTTGTAGACATAGATAAAAAGAAAGTATCAGTGGGGCAGGGATTTTTTGAGGATTCTTATACGGCAACTTTTGATGTGGAAATGGCATGGAAAGGAGTGTCCAAAAAGACAATTACCGTCAATGCCGGCATTCAAGGCGGAATGTGCGGATACCCCTTTGAAGAAAAGGAGAGCTACATAGTTTATGCACATGGCGCGGACGAGAACGGGCTTTTAACAAGCCTCTGCACAAGGACAAACAAGCTTATATATGCTTATGAGGACTTGAAAGAGTTAGGAGAGGGTCAAGCCGAGCTTGTGCAAAATACTGTACCAGAGCTTCCAGCCCACATTCAATTTACAAGTGCAACCTGTGGATAAAAATTTTTGATGTTTGAACGTAACGACCTTTGATATAGTTTGTTCATTTCCTCTTTGTACGCCTCGTTTGGTGTTTGGTATCCCAAGCATTTCATCGGACGATTATTGATCAATCTTTCAACTTGCCTAATTCGCGCGTTGGAGACAGTATCGAGATCAACGCCGCGGGGCAAGTAGAATCTCACGAGTCCGTTTCTGTTTTCATTGGTTCCTCTCTGCCAAGACGCGTATGTCTTGGCAAAGTAGAATTTCATCCCAATGGCGGCAGTAACGGTCTCGTGAGCGGCGGCTTCCAATCCGTTGTCGTAGGTCATTGTTCGCCGCGCTTCTGAGGGGAACGCGCGGTAACGGCGGATGGTTGAACGCGCTTTTGCCTGTGCAGTCAGATCGCGCGGCCTAAATATCATCACCTTGCGTGTTTTGCGTTCAACGGCGGTGGAGAGCGCTCGGCGGTGCCGATTGTATACAATGTTATCGCCCTCCCAATGACCGAATTGTCTCCGTTTTTCCACTAGTACAGGGCGTTTTTCAATATCAATCCGATGAGGGATACGATTGTCCTTCCAATGTCTTCTTCCGTTCTTTTTCCGCCTAATACGATGAGCGCGGCGTAAATACTGGCGCATGTTCTGTTTCCGGCCTTCAAGGCTGTATATGAACTGGTAGATACTTTCTTGATTCAAGTATGGTTTGCGTTTTCTCTGTAATCGCCCCGCGATGAGGTCCGGAGACCAACCGCGTTTCAGGAGCCGAATGATTTTTTTCTTGAGTACTGGTTGTTTGACCACATATCGTATCTTCCGTCCCCTTGCTTTCCGCTTGCCCGCCTTTCGCTCCGCGGTGTCCGGAAGATACTGCTTGAGTTTAAGATGCTGGTTCCTTCGCAGTTCTCTGCCGATGGTTGATTTGTTTCTGCCGAGTCTTTCGGCAATGTCGCTGTTTGTTATTCCTTTCTGCTTCAGCTGATAGATTTTTTCACGCTCTTTTTGCCCAAGTTGTTTATATGATTTGTTGTGCATATACTTTGAGTATACTGCTCAAAGTTGCACTTCTAAATTGATTTTACCAATTCAATAAATTTTAAAAATTAAAGAATTGTGCCTAATTTTTCTCCGCTATCACTACGAAGAATAAAAAATGTTTTTTTACATCCGATAACAGCGTGTATCTGGTTCGGTAGATTTGACGCAATTAAATTTCGGGTCTTCTCCCAAACATGTGGGTAAATTAGTGTGGAAATCCCACCTATGACGGCTTATTGCCTAAACAATTCTTATGCCTAATTCAATATCTCAACCAGTCAATCAAACCAAGCGCACTCATCTAAAGACATGGCAGTGGATAATACCACTCATTCTCCTTGCCACCTTAGTCGGCGGATATTTTGTGTATCAAAATTATTTTTTGCAAAAAACAACGCGCGAAATACCAGCCTCTGCGCCAGCGGCAAACCAAAGCACAGAAGCGCCTGAAGCCGTCAAGGAAGACGATTTTTGGAAAGCTATTAGAGACATAGCTTCCATAGTCATCGAATCGCGGGATCAAGCGTGTGAGACATCGGTCGATTGCGCTTTTGTCTCTACCTCGTGCGGCGATTGCGGAGGCGATACGGTGAATTTGCTCTACACGGAGAAATATGCGCAACTATTGGATAACGAGTGCCCCAACCCTCCTGTTTACGCATGCGACTGGGATTATAGGGATAAGTTCAAAATAGATTGCGTGAATTCTCTGTGTGTGTTTGTTCCAAAAAACGGCGATGCGTCTAAAATCATCACCGCGCAAGGAAACATACAGCCCTTGGAAGGTTCCATTTGGCAGTATGGCACGCATACTTTATTAGATGAAGATGGAGACATTCTCTACGCACTATCAAGCGATGCAGTGACTTTAGATGATTACAATAGGAAAAAAGTTGAGGTGCAGGGCTCTCTCAAAGAAGGCTATCCGGTAGACGGCGGCCCTCCTTATATAGAAGTGGATACGGTAAGAGAAGCGAATTAACCGAGCCAATGAATGGACACTTTTTTAAAGAAAAGAACAGTACTATACCTATTGTCTTGATTTTGCGAGGGGGAGCCGCACGTAAAACGTCGTCCCATGCCCGAGTTCGCTTTCAAACCATAGTTCTCCCTTGTGCGCCCGGATAATCGGGCGGGCGACGTATAGCCCAAGCCCCGAACTTGCCGGTTGCATGTTAATAGCGTTTTTACTGCGATAATATTGCAGATAAATTTTTTCCGCATCTATTTTTTTGATTCCGATGCCGGTATCAGAAATTGCAATGAGCGCGGTTTCCCCCTCATCGGTAAGAGTAATTTTTATTGATCCATTTTCTGGTGTATATGCAATCGCATTTGATATAATATGCCGTATCGCATCTGCAAGCATTTGTTTATCTCCGACAACTGCTGGAAAGTTATTTGTCCCACTGTATAAAATTTCAAGCCCTTTTTCTTTAATGCGAATTTTGTAATGCTTGAGAATTCCTTGAATAATATTATGACTTGAGACTTTTCGTTTTTTGAGTTTAAGAGCGCGCGGATTGATTTTTAGAACTCCTAAGAAGTCATCAATTATCTCAATCATATTTTGCGCGGCTTGATACGCGTCGTTTAGCATCTCTTTCGTCTTTTGAGACTGATTGCAGACGGGATCATTTCGCAGATCTCCTATGGTCCAGACAATAACAGTGAGCGGCGTGCGGAGTTGATGGCGAACTACAGAAAGAAACTGCGCTTCGCGTTTACTCATTTGGTGAAGTCGGGCGAGCTCTCGCTCCTTTCGTTTTATATCTTTCGCGAGCGTGATATAGGTTGAAGAAGTTGTAGGCAACATAAACGCAAGTATAATCTATTATTGGCTTTTATGCAAAATAAATCCCCCGCAAGCGCGCGAGGGATTTTGTTTGTTAAACGTTTATTTTACTCTACTCTCTAAAGTTCTGTTTCAATGTTCAATTCATCAGGCAATACGGTATCATCTTCAGCGTTCAGTTCAATATCCAATTCCCGCAACGCAGATTCATCATTGATTGAAGTAGTAGTATCTGGCGTTATTGAAGGAGGAGGCGTTGTCGGAGCAGTCGTTGCAGGTTGCTCATCTATTGGAGCTATCGCATATTTTTGTTTTCTTACGGCAACAAGAAGAGCGATTATAATGATGATAATGACAATACCGATAACAGCATTTTTATTTTTCATTGGTTCTATAAATGTTCTCATATACGAAGTATCTGCGTTTTTTGCAAATACTTCTTTAATGAGACGCGTAATTAGTTGGTTGTTGTTTTTGCTGATTTAAGTAATTGGATTCCTTCTTTCATGCTTTGTCGCGCATCTACAAGCGTTTTATATACTTCGGTCATTTTGCTCTTAAAATTTTTGGCAACGGCCAAAGGGTCTTCCGCATTTTCAAGTTGATCAAGCATTGTTTTCGCCTCGCTTACAGAAGCGCGCGCAAGAGCGATTTTTTCTGTTGCCGCTTGTAGGGAAGCAGTCGCCAGGGTTATATCAATTTCCTTCTCTTGCATTTTTTGCGTGAGGTCAGTTGCCTTTATATTTAATTTTTCTAGTTTATCAATGCGAATCGTCGCGCGTTCTATAATATTTTGTCCGCGAAGTTTCGCGCGGGTTATGCGCGTCGCCTTTCGGTCCTCATTTTTAAGATCTCTTGCTTCTTCACGGCCTTGTTGGATTTCTTTTCTATCTTCAGCATTTGGCGCAGTTTGTTGCGCATTAACTCCTCCGACGAATAACATCGCCACCATCGCCGCAACGAATGTAAATGTTGCCGCAACGATAAGAATTTTTGTGTATTTCATGATTCTTGAATAATGTCTCAAATATGTAATCAAAGATCCTTAATTTTTGACCACTATACACAAGACCATTAAATTTTTGCTATTATAAGTTATTGGCATAGAACCGTCAAGTATGATATATTTAGATAGAATGATTTTTTTATGATTGTTACTCGTTTCGCTCCATCTCCAACAGGGGAGCCGCACATCGGCAATATAAGAACCGCGCTTTTTGCATGGATGTTTGCAAAAAAGAACGGCGGCGAATTTTTTGTTCGTATTGAAGACACTGACAAATCAAGAGAAATTCCCGGAGCGGTTCAGGCGATTGTAGAATCGTTAGAATGGCTTGGATTGAACTATGATAAGAATTTAATTTTTCAAAGCGAGCGGTTGAAAATTTATAAAAGCTATGCCGACAAACTTGTGAAAAGCGGGTGGGCTTATACCTGTACATGTTCAGAAGAAAGATTGGCACAATTACGAGAAGAGCAGATCAAAAGAAAAGAGCCGCCGATGTACGACGGTAATTGCAGAAATAAAAATATATTTAGAAATGCCGGGACAAAGAATTGCGTGGTTCGCCTCAAGATTCCAAAAGACGGCGCAACAGAATTTACCGATATTGTCCGCGGCGCTGTTCGGTTTGAAAATAAACTTATTGATGATCAGGTGATTCTGAAGTCCGACGGCTATCCAACATATCATTTGGCAAATGTTGTTGACGATTATGAGATGGTGGTTACTCACGTTATTCGCGGAGAAGATTGGCTTTCCTCAACACCGAAACATCTGCTGATTTATAAATATCTCGGACTTCAGCCGCCAGTTTTTGCTCATCTTCCCATGATTTTAGGGAAAGATAAAAGCAAACTTTCTAAACGCCACGGCGCAATGCCTGTTTTGGAGTATAAGCGCGCAGGTTTTCTCGCTGACGCTTTTTTAAATTATATTGCGCTTTTGGGCTGGCATCCGGTTGAAAATCCTGACTGCCGAGAGGCAGGTCGCGAAATGTTAAGCCGGAAGGAAATAATAGAGCAATTCTCTTTAGAACGTGTGCAAAAATCCGGGGCCGTGTTTGATCCGGAAAAATTAACATGGATGAACGGGATGTACATGAGAAAACTTTCCCGCGCCGAACTTTTTGAAATCCTGCAAAGATTCGGAGCGCAATATGACGAATCAGCCAAATTTGTATTAGAGAAGATTCCGGAAAAAAATATGGATCGCGCCATCGGGCTTGTGCAGGAGCGCATGCGCACCTTAATGGATTTCGCCCCGCTCGCGCGCTTTATTATTGATCTGCCGGAGTATGATGCGGACATGCTTATATATAAGTCCGCCGATCTCACTCTCGCGCGACAGGCTCTCACTGCCCTTAAAAAAATTTTGGAGGTCATTCCGGAACAAAATTTTACCAGTGATCGCATAGAAAACGATGTCTCAAGCCTTATTACAGAGGAAAAACTCTCAATCGGAGCTGTATTTCATCCTCTGCGCATTGCCTTAACTGGACTTAAGGATTCACCAGGTCCGGTTGAAACTGCTACTGCACTAGGGAAAGCCGAATCGCTTCGCCGAATCACACATGCATTGCAAAAAATTCGCTGATATTTTATACTTTTTTTGTGCCCGCATATCGCCCCAAACTTGTCTATTTTTTTTATCCGTTCCTTATTGGAAGTCTGTTTTTAGTTTTTTTTGCCGCGAGCAACGCATATCAATTGCCTATTTTAGAGATCGGAGGCGAGGATGATGCGGAAAACAATTCCATTACTGAATTGAATCAGGATTTAAAAACACGCCGTGAAGCGGTTGATGCGCTTAAACTACAGGCAGAGGAATACAGGGGAAAGGTGATTGCGCATAGAAATGAGGCCTTCACGCTGAAAAATCAGCTTCTTATTCTTGACGCGCAAATTGCAAAAATCAGCGTTGAAATTCAAACCAAAGAACAGGAGATTGAAATTACAAAACTTGATATTCGCGGAATTGAACTGCGCATTGAACAATTAAAAAAAATAATCGGCAGGCAAAAGGAACGAATCGCGGACATTCTGCGCATCGTCTACCAAAATCAGGAAAAAAGCGAGCTGGAAATTCTCCTTTTGAATGATTCTCTTTCGGACTTCTTTAATCATGCGCAGTATATTGAAAATCTTCATGACGGTTTGCATAAACAACTTATTGAGTTAAAATCCGCAAACGAAGAACTTGAGAGCGAAGAAGTTTCTATAAAAGCGAAACAGGATGCTTTGGAACGGCAGAAAAAATCGTTTGAAGATCAGCAATATGGTCTTAAAGATCAGGAAAGAGTAAAAACGCAACTTTTGGAGGAAACTCGCGAGAGTGAAAATACGTTCAGGACTTTACTGCAGGAGTTGAAGTCGCAGGAAGAATCGGTTAATGAGGAAATTATCTTACTTGAAAAAACGATACGAAAAAAACTTGAAGACGAAGATGCCGCGAAAAAGTTAGAACAAGCAAAGGGCGAATTACTTTCCTGGCCTGTGCCGAAAAATACAATCACTGCGTATTTTCATGATCCGTCATATCCATACAGATATGTGTTTGAGCACCCGGCAATTGACATCCGCGCTCCTCATAGAACCACTGTTGCCGCTTCCGCAAGCGGATACGTCGCAAAAACTCGGAAAGACCCGAATTGCGACGGTCGCTATTCCTATATTATGATTATTCACGCGAACGGACTTTCAACTGTGTACGGACATGTAAATGAAATAGATGTTGAAGAGGGGCGGTTTGTTCTCCAAGGACAGGCAATCGGGCGAAGCGGAGGAATGCCCGGCACATGCGGCTCCGGACGTCTCACAACCGGGCCTCATATGCATTTTGAAGTGCGGTTGAACGGAATACCTGTTGATCCGCTTTTATATTTGCCGTAAATATGTACGACTTTGCCATTATCGGAGGAGGTCCTACTGGATACGCGGCGGCTATGTACGCCGGACGCTTAAATTTGAAAACGATTATTTTTACAGGCGCGCCCGGCGGACTTATTATTACCACGGATTTTGTTGATAACTATCCCGGATTCAAGCACATAAGCGGATACGATCTTTTCAGTAATGTTCAGGAGCACGCCCGTTCTTACGAGATTACCGAGATTTCCGCAGAAGCAACTTCAGTACGCTCAAATGATCGTGGAGCATTTATTATTCAGACAAAAAAAGATTCGCACGAAACTAAAACAGTTCTATTTGCAACCGGCGCGTCGCATCGTAAAATTACTGTTCCCGGAGCCGCGGAATTTGAAAACAAAGGCATACACTATTGCGCGCTCTGCGACGGGTTCGCGTATAAAGGTAAAATAGTTGCAATTGTTGGAGGAGCTGATTCGGCGGCCAAAGAATCGCTTGAACTTGCGCAAAATGCTGAAATCGTGTATATCCTTTGCCGTGGTAGCGCTCTTCGCGGCGAACCTGTAAATGTTACGCGAGTTCATCAGAATAAAAAAATCAAACTCGTAACAAACATTAATCCTGTAAAAATTATCGGGAAAGAACGCGTTGAAGGAGTTGAACTTGATCGTCCTTACGAAGGGAGCGCGATTCTTAAAGTTCAGGGAATTTTTGTTGCGATAGGACACATTCCGCAATCAGAATTATCGTTACAGCTTGGCGTTTTACGGAATGAAAAAAAGGAGATTGTCATTAACCGTTTTACTGAAACCAATGTCCATGGCGTGTATGCCGCTGGCGACGTATCTGATACTCCTTTCAAACAAATGATAATCGGTTGCGCCGAGGGCGTGATGGCGGCGTATCGGGCGTATGAGCATCTCGCAAAAGCAATATGAATATCAAGGATTTTATCAGAGAACGACCATATCTTATGTGGTCAACAAATAATTACGACGCGCTTTCAGAAGACGCGATTCTTGAAGCGGTTTTGAATTACGGCAATTTTAATGATGCGCAAAAGCTATTTTCTCTTTTGGGGATTAAAAAATCAGCCACCATTTTTCACAAGCAAATAAAAAGGAGTAGAGTTAATTATAGCCCGAAGATACAGAATTATTTCACGCTTTATTTTAAGAAATATGCATAAAGAGATTTTAACAGACGCGCAGATTAAACTCTTGCCAATGCTTGAGTCGTTTGCTGAAAATTTTGGGTTAGTCGGCGGAACTGCGATAGCATTGCATATTGGGCACAGGCGGTCAGTTGATTTTGACCTTTTTACGAATCACTCGTTTGACACGTTAAGAATAAAAAAAAAAATTGTGCAGTTTAACCCAATAGAAGGAGTGTTAGTGGACGAAAGCGCGGAGTATTCGGTTGTTGTTCAAGGAGTAAAAGTAACCTTTTTGTACTATCCTTTTAAAATTGAGTTTGGGGAACGTTTTGACGATGTTATACAACTGCCCGATTTAGCAACCTTAGCCGCAATGAAGGCGTATGCTTTAGGAAGACGGGCGAAGTGGAAAGATTATGTGGATATGTATTTTATATTCAAAAAATTTCATGCGTTGAAAGAGGTTGTAAAAAAAGCAGAGCAGATTTTTGCAGTTGATTTTAATGAAAAGTTGTTTCGCGTTCAATTAGCGTATTTTGATGACATGGATTATACGGAAAAAATAATGTATATGCCGGGATTTGAAACGAGCGACGAAACTGTAAAAAAGTCGCTCATTGAGTATAGTTTGGAATACAATGAGTATAAAAAACCATGAACGACAAATACTAGTGGAACCTAAAGAACAAGTATCCGTTCCAAAGCCGCCGCGTATTTTTGAGCTCATCAATTCGCAAGAGCCGTTGCAGAAGAAACTGGAACAGATAACGAGTCAGATCTATACCGATTTTTATACCGCCGCGAGTATGAGCGACCGTGAGAAAGTAGCGCTTGGTTTACTTGGATTATTAGAGTTCGGCAATGATGGACTTGCTGCATTACAGTATGGTATTGCGCAAGATACAGGCGCGTTGGGAGAAACGGCGCGGAAATTAGTTTCTTTTTTGCCAGAAAAGCCCAATGCAGATGAGTTCGCAAAACGAACGGCATTAGAAAAATCACTTGACATTCAACGATATGGGGACATTATTTTTGATGAATGGGAGATGGAAGACGATGAGTTGGCGCATTTGTATAAAATTAACCCTATTCTGCAAAAAAAATTCAGCAATAAAAAAGCATTTCAAGCCGCCTACATCCAGCAGAGAGGTTTAAAACCTGGTATACGGAAGGAAGAAAGATTAGAGCAAGAACGGTTACTGATGCAGGGTGTTCCACCTGGCGAGGCAACCTATCGGTTTATGAAAAAACGGAAAGAAGAAGAGCTGATAAGCGATATTCGTTCATTCGGAAATTATGAAGCATCTTATATTGAGTTGTTAGGGCCTTTAGATGTTTTGCGTTTACGGTCCGAGAAAGAGCCTAAATTTTTATTGGTAGGCGCTGACTGGGGAGCCGGAGAGTTTGTACAGTTTATTGATAAAATAAATCCCAATGGCAAAAAGTATATTATTGATAAAACAAAAATGTATACTTCATTTTTTAAGCACATTCAAAGCCAAGATAAATCTTTGATTACGATAATGGACGGATTGAATCTTGGTTTCAAAAAAGAACAATTTGATTGTGTTTTTATTAATTATCTTTTAGGGGTACTCATAGGGGATAAAAACCAAACTTTTAAAGAAAGCCTGAGATTGCTGTTTACACAGCTTTTTGCTGTTTTGAAAAAAGGCGGAAGTTTGTGCATTGTTGATGAGTATGAATATGCGCATAAATTTTCAAAGGACGAGCTTGTGGAGATTCTGCAAGGCGCTGGTTTTTCCAAAACCAATGATGCTGGATTTCCGCTGTTTTGTTTATTTCAGCACGATAGATTACGCGGGATTATTGACGAGAATGGATTTGGACAGTTTAAAAATATCCCGTTAGTATGCAAAGATAACGATTTTACGTTTCGGTTTTCAAAACCATAACGCGTTATTTAAGGAAACAATATGCCAACCGTCCCAATAGAGATCTCTGCCCGGCATTGCCACCTTTCGCAAACAGACCTTGATATTTTGTTTGGCAAAGGATATGCATTAACTCCGACTAAGCCGTTGTCTCAACGCGCGCAATACGCGGCGCGGGAAGTGGTGGAAGTACAAACACCAAGCAGTTGGGGCTTGCCTCCGCATACGGATTTTACGTTTGGAAAAGCGCCGGATCATAACCAAATCCGCATACTCGGGCCGGTGCGGGAGCACACTCAAGTAGAATTATCATGGAGCGACTGCGTTTCTGCCGGAATTGAACCGCGCGTTTTGGTTTCCGGAGATTGGAAGCGGAGCGCGGGAGGGCTGATTTTGATAGGACCAAATGGCGAAGTAAAATTGGAAAGGGGAGTTATAGTTCCGCAAAGACATATTCATTCTCATACAGATAAGGCGCGTGAATTAGGGCTAAAGCATGGGCAGATAGTTTCAGTAAAAGTTTTAGACGAAGATCAAAAATCCTCATTGTGCCCGATTACATTTCATAACGTTATCATCCGAATCCACCCAACATTTGACTGGCAGATGCATCTTCATACTGATGAAGGTAACGCCGCGGGGATTACAGGAATGGCTAAAGGAGAGATAATGATATGATTCTTTCAATTAACGCCGGTTCAACATCAGTTAAATACCGTCTTTTTTCATCAAAACTCGCGCTTGTCGCAGGCGAGGATTTTCCAGACACTGCGCCGAGCAAAAAATTATTTCACCAGATTGCGCGTTTGCTTGAGAGTCAGTTGAAACAGAATCGTCTAAAAATCGCTCACCGCGTGGTGCATGGTGGTCCGCATTTGCGGCATCCGATGAAAATTACGCCGTATGTCGTAAAAACCATAAAAAATCACGCGCATCTCGCGCCGTTACATAATCCTTTTAACCTTAAAGCAATTGAATTTGCGAGGAGATATTTTCCGAACGCCGCGCATTTTGCAGTTTTTGATACTGGATTTTTTCGCACACTTCCGTTAGTTGCGGAACTTTATCCGATTCCGCTATCATTCTATAAAAAATACGGCATAGAACGATATGGTTTTCACGGCATTGCGCATGCATATTGCGCAGAGATTGCAAAACAGAAACTGAAACTGACGCGCCCGAATCTCATTACGCTTCATCTTGGCGGAGGATCTTCAATCACAGCTGTAAAACGCGCCCGCGCGATTGACACATCAATGGGATATTCGCCTCTTGAAGGTCTCATGATGTGGTCTCGCGCAGGGGATATTGATCCGGGGGTTTTAGTAAGTTCAACCCCGAAAAATTTCGGCGCAAAATTTTGGAACAATGTCCTTAATTATGAATCAGGGTTAAAAGGAATTTCCGGCTGTAGAGATTATCTTGATCTTCTTCACAAACGCGCTCTCGGGCATCATACGGCAAAATTGGCATTTGACATGTTTGTATATCGCATACAAAAATATATCGGCGCATATTATGCGGCGTTAAACGGCAGTGTTGACGCCATTGTTTTTTCCGGCAAAATCGGAGCCGGAGACGCGATTACACGCCGCGCCGTATGCGATGGGCTTCCATTTTTGAAAAATGTCGCGAAATTAGTTGTAGAACCAAACGAAGAATGGATGATGGCGAAACTGGTCCAGAAATTGTGATATATGCTCTACTCTATTCTTCCACAATCTTCAAAATCTTTTTCATTAACAGCTCCGGATCTGCATCCAATTTTACGCAGTCTTCTTTTTCAGCGAGGAATAAGAACCAAAGATGATATTGATGAGTTTCTAAATCCACGATATGAGAATTCAGCCTATGATCCGTTCCAATTTTTGGAAATGAAAAAAGCTGTAGAGCGTCTGCGTAAAGCGGCAGAATTAAATGAGAGGATTATTATTTATGGAGATTATGATGTTGACGGTGTCGCATCTTCAATTCTCATGCTGGAAACTCTTGAAACGCTTTATAAAAAAATCTGTCTGCCGACAAGGCAAGATGACAAAAGAGCTTCAGTAGGCGTATATCTTCCGCATCGCGAGGATGAGGGATATGGGCTTAACCCAAAAGCCGTTTCATATATTAAGGAACACGGCGCGGCTCTGCTTATAACTTGCGATTGCGGCAGTGGAAACAAAGATGAGCTTAGCGATCTTCAAAAAGCAGGTATTGATGTTATTATTCTTGATCACCATGTCGCGCCTTTGGAGCGTCCGCCATCTTTTGCCTTCATCAATCCGAAATTTAAGAATGAAAGATATCCGTATCGCGATCTTTCAGCAGGAGGAGTTGTATTTAAGGTAATTCAGGCGCTTCGTAAGCTTGACTATATAAGTGAATCATTTGAGAAATGGTCGCTTGATTTAGTAGCGCTTTCAACTGTCGCAGACATGATGCCGCTTTTGAAAGAAAATCGGACACTTGTGAAATGGGGGCTTATGGTTTTGAATAAAACCCGCAGAGTTGGCATGCAGGCGCTAATCCGCAGTTCCCGGATTCAAAAAATACTTACAACTTACGACATAAGCTACGCCCTCGCTCCTCGCATTAATTCAGCCGGGCGCCTTGATCACGCAAACGTCGCATTTGATCTTCTGCGCCAGACAAATAAAGAGAGCGCAGAACATGAAGCAATGAATCTCAATCAAACAAATGAAGCGCGGCAGAAACTCACAGAGAAAATTTTAGAAGAGGCAAAAAGGCAGATACAAGAACAATATGAGCGTCATGATCGAACTCTCCTTGCTTATAACCTTAATCAAAAAACATGGCCGATGGGCGTGTTGGGGCTTGTTGCGGGCAAAATCGCAAAAGAATATTATCGCCCGGTTTTTGTAATCGCGCAAACTAATCACGGCATCTCCGGGAGCGGACGTTCTATACCGGCATTTGATCTCACAGCTTTGCTTGACTCTGTGCGCGATCTTTTGGAAAAATACGGCGGGCATCCGCAGGCATGCGGTTTTACGCTCAAAAATATGGATGATCCAGAGGCAACGATCCAGCTTTTCAAGTCAAGAATTGAGGAATATGGCAAGCAGTATTTGAAAGAAAGCGATCTTCTCCCGACTATCACTATTTCCTCTGAACTTGCCTTTTCGGATATTACTTTAGAGTTTATAGAAGATTTGGAACGGCTTGAGCCATATGGCCAGGAAAACACGAAACCGCTTTTTTTGACGCGCAATGTACAAGTTCTTTCGTCTAGAACAATGGGAAAAAAGAATAATCACTGCAAATTGCTTGTTTCAGCGCATGGGGCAAGACATGAAGCTGTAGTCTTTTGCGCTAAAGATCACATAAAAGAAATTACTTCAGGGGACTTCTGCGACATCATCTATAATTTGGAACAAAACGAGTGGAATGGGGAAACAAGGATTCAGCTCATGATACGCGAGCTTGAACGAGTGTAGTTGACTAATACAGAGGATTGACAAACACCTTTTGAACCGTTATACTAGGCATCAATACTTTATAAACAACGAAGAATGGCACAATTTCAGGTTAATCAGAAAGGATTTATTGAAGCAGAAGGCGTGATAGAAGAAGCGCTCCCATCTGCGACTTTTCGTGTAATACTTGATAACGGTCATGAGATACTGGCAAGAATCTCCGGCAAGATGCGGCTCAATCATATTATGCTTGTGCCCGGGGATCGGATTAAGATAGAGATGAGCCAGTACGATTTGACAAAAGGGCGCATAACGTATCGTCTTTAGAATCTATCTTTTCAAAGTAAATTGAGAGCCTTTACAGGCGCGGATTTCTTTTATCAAAATACATATGAAAGTTCAGGCATCTGTTAAAAAACGCTGTGCCCAATGTAAAATCATTCGGCGCGGAAAATATCTCCGCGTCATTTGTCGGGCGAAAAAATCGCATAAACAAAGACAAGGATAACATCTATGGCTCGCATTGCAGGGGTAACCCTTCCAAAACAAAAACGAATTGAAATTGCGCTTACATACATGTACGGCATCGGCATTTCGCGCGCGCGTAAAATTATTCATGAAGCAGGGTTGGATGCGAATAAAAAGGTTAGCGATCTTACAGAACAAGAGGAAAATGCGTTGCGTTTAATTATTGAGAAAAATTATAAAGTTGAAGGCGAACTCCGGCGAGAAATTATGCAAAACATTAAAGTACTGCAAGACATTGGAGCGTATAGAGGTATTCGGCACCGGAGACATCTGCCTGTGCGCGGACAGCGAACCAAAACTAACTCGCGCACTGTGCGCGGCAATGTGCGGAAAACTATGGGTTCTGGAAGATCAAAATCCGGAGATAAAACATAAAAATTTTACCTGCCTATCGGCAGACAGGTTGTATGGCTAAAAAACGAGAAGTCCAATATGGAAGAGTGCATATCAAAGCAACGTATAATAATACGCTGATTACAGTTACTGATCCTCTTGGCAATGCGCTTGCGTGGTCTGGCGCCGGGTTAAAAGGATTCAAAGGTCCGCGGAAAGCAACGCCTTATGCGGCAAGCGTGATTGCAAATGATATTTTACAAAAAATCAAACCTTTTAATATGAAAATGGTTGACGTGTTTGTTCAGGGTATCGGGCACGGACGCGAGTCCGCAATACGAACATTAAACAGCGGAGGGTTGAAAGTCGGATCAATACGAGACGTTACTCCAATTCCGCACAACGGCCCCCGTCAGCCAAAACCGCGGAGAGTGTAATTTACAGCTTTTTAGCTTTTTAGCTTTTTATCAAAACTAAAAAAGTTAAACAGCATAAGTTTTTTCAATGAATATCTCTCTTCCATCGCAGATTGCTATTACCCCATCCACAAAAAATCCGGACTCTGCCAGGGTTGAAATTTACCCTTTGTATCCAGGTTACGGACACACGATCGGAAATGCGTTGCGGCGCGTCTTATTATCTTCTCTGGAAGGAACAGGGATAACTGCCGTGAAGATTGAAAATGCGCAACATGAATTCATGACGCTTCCGCATGTTAAAGAGGAGGTTTTGGAAATAATTTGCATCTTAAAACAACTGTGTCTGAAGATGCACACTGACGGGCCTGAAAAACTCATACTGAATGTCAAGGGGAAAAAAGAGGTTTCCGCATCTGATTTTAAGGCAAACGCGAATGTGGAAATTATGAATAAAGATTTTCATATAGCATCTCTTACACATAAAGACGCCGAACTAGTTATTGAAGCGGTAATTGAAAGAGGGCTCGGGTTTAGCCCGATTGAAGAACGGGAGAAAGATACTGACGTGGGTGTTATTTCCATTGATACAGTTTTCTCGCCTGTCTTATCCATAGGATACACAGTTGAAGATGTCAGAGTCGGAAAGCGGACTGATTATGATAAATTGACGTTTGATATTACAACCAATGGAACGGTCAGTGTGGAACACGCCATACACGAAGCCACAGATATTCTTGCGCAGTACATTTCATTCATCAAAGATAAAACAGAACTGGAAACCAAAACCGAAGAGAAAAATATAGAGGACCAAGAAGTAACAACGGAAAAACCGAAACGCAAACGCGCCGTTAAAACCAAAAAAGTTTAGATTCGGATAACTTATGCGCCATAGAAACAAACCAACTATCAGCTCGCCCTTCCGAAGAAGAGACAACAGCCTTTTCAAAAATTTGGCTGTTTCTTTGATTCTGCATGAAAATGTGAAGACCACCTGCTCGCGAGCGAAAATTGTGCGCGCGCGCGTTGAACGTTTCATTACAAAAGCAAAGCAAGGCAACCTTACAGCCCGCCGCGCTCTTCTCCGATCGCTTGGACGAGAAGGAGCGGTGCGTAAATTGCTGGAAGAACTTGGGCCAAGATATAAAGAACGTAATGGCGGTTATACGCGTATTGTAAAACTGGGAGTCAGAAAAGGTGACGGAGCAGATATTTCACAAATTTCATTTGTATAAACAATGATTCATCTTGACGCCACAAATCAAGCTCTTGGACGGCTTGCATCTCAAATCAGCCAGTATCTTCTCGGCAAACATAAGAGCGAGTTTGTTCCGTATAAAAATGTCGGGGATAAAGTTGAAGTCGCCAATGTTGACATGATAAAAATTACAGGCAACAAACTTGCTCAAAAAGTTTATTATCACCATACATTGTATCCAGGGCACTTGAAACAAACGTCGATGCATAAACTTTTGAAGTCCGATATGCTGAAAAGAGCGGTTTGGAATATGTTGCCAAAAAATAAACTTCGCGAAGAACGCATGAAAAATCTTACCATTAAACTTTAACATGAGCATTGCAAAAAATCTTCCAAAACTTCAAAAAAAGAACAAGTACGATGAAATTTTTACAGATCGCGCTTACACTCACGCGGTCGGACGGCGAAAAAATGCAACCGCGCAAGTGCGTTTGTATGAAGAAGGACGAGGAAGAATTTACGTTAACGAAAAGGAATTCCGCAAATACTTCCCGCATTTTGAAATGCAAAAAATTGTTACTCGTCCGCTTGACATTGTAAAGGAAAAACAAAATCTGGATATATCCGTGAAAGTTTCGGGCGGCGGGTTTCGCGGGCAAGCCGATGCATCGTCTCTTGCAATCGCGCGCGTAATTGCGAAGTGGAAGCCTGAATATCGTGAAAAATTAGCAAAAGAAGAACTCTTAAAAACCGATGCTCGCGTCAAGGAACGCAAAAAACCAGGGCTCAAACGCGCCCGCAAAGCTCCGCAATGGGCGAAGAGGTGAAATATATATGGGAGTAGAAGAAAAGGAAATTCGCGGCGTATTGTCAGATGACGCTATAAATAAGTGCAGAAATTATCTATTTACTGAATGTTTGTGGGTGGCGGAGAATTGGCTTGGGTATAGCGCTGTGAGAGAGGATATTTTTAGCGACATTGAAAATCCTGATGCTTTAACTGCATTTGCCCATGAGGTAGTTAAAAAAATTGAATCAACGCGCAACGAGGATTTTTGCTTTTATATGCAATACTATGGGAATACTGATCAGCTTGTGGACTGTATTGTCGAATATGCGCGAAAGATGCAACAAAAAATTTCTTAATAACGATTTATATTGGGCGACAACCGTCGTCCTTTTTTAATTTTGTTTGAGGTATGGAAAACATTTTTGATCAGTTTATCGGAAAATATTCTCTTTCTAAGACGTTGAGGTTTGAGTTGAAGCCGGTGGGGAAAACCGAAGATTTTTTGAAGATAAATAAGGTTTTTGAGAAAGATCAGACGATTGACGACAGTTACAATCAAGCAAAGTTTTATTTTGACTCACTGCACCAAAAATTCATTGATGCGGCGTTAGCTTCAGATAAGACAAGTGAGCTGTCTTTTCAAAATTTTGCCGATGTGCTGGAAAAACAGAACAAAATTATTTTAGACAAAAAAAGAGAGATGGGCGCGCTTCGGAAAAGAGACAAAAATGCCGTGGGGATAGACAGGTTGCAAAAGGAAATCAATGATGCGGAAGATATTATTCAGAAAGAAAAAGAAAAGATCTACAAGGATGTGCGAACGCTTTTTGATAATGAAGCTGAAAGTTGGAAGACATATTATCAAGAGCGAGAGGTAGACGGTAAAAAAATTACATTCAGCAAAGCCGATCTTAAGCAGAAAGGAGCTGATTTCTTGACCGCGGCTGGAATTTTGAAAGTGCTCAAGTATGAGTTTCCAGAGGAAAAAGAAAAAGAATTTCAAGCGAAAAATCAGCCAAGTCTATTTGTTGAAGAAAAAGAAAATCCTGGTCAAAAACGATATATTTTTGACAGTTTTGACAAGTTCGCCGGATATTTGACCAAGTTTCAGCAGACAAAAAAAAATTTATATGCCGCAGATGGAACATCAACGGCGGTAGCGACAAGAATTGCTGATAATTTTATCATCTTTCACCAAAACACGAAGGTTTTTAGAGATAAATACAAGAATAATCATACTGATCTCGGCTTTGATGAAGAAAATATTTTTGAGATTGAACGATACAAAAATTGTCTTTTGCAAAGAGAAATTGAACATATAAAAAACGAAAATTCATATAACAAAATTATCGGAAGAATCAATAAGAAAATAAAGGAGTATCGCGATCAAAAGGCAAAGGATACGAAATTAACAAAGTCAGATTTTCCGTTTTTCAAAAACCTTGACAAGCAAATACTCGGTGAGGTTGAAAAGGAAAAACAGCTTATTGAGAAAACCCGCGAAAAAACAGAGGAAGATGTTCTCATTGAACGCTTTAAGGAATTTATTGAAAACAACGAAGAACGTTTCACAGCGGCAAAGAAATTGATGAACGCGTTTTGCAACGGTGAGTTTGAAAGCGAATATGAAGGAATCTATTTGAAAAATAAAGCGATAAACACCATTTCACGCAGATGGTTTGTAAGCGACCGAGATTTTGAGTTAAAACTTCCGCAACAAAAGTCAAAAAATAAAAGTGAAAAAAACGAGCCAAAAGTCAAAAAATTCATCTCAATCGCGGAAATCAAAAACGCGGTTGAAGAACTTGATGGAGACATATTCAAAGCGGTTTTTTATGATAAAAAGATTATTGCACAAGGAGGAAGCAAGTTGGAACAGTTTCTGGTGATTTGGAAATATGAGTTTGAATATTTATTCAGAGACATTGAAAGAGAAAACGGCGAGAAATTATTAGGTTACGATTCTTGCCTGAAAATAGCGAAGCAATTAGGAATTTTTCCGCAAGAAAAAGAAGCAAGGGAGAAGGCAACTGCGGTGATTAAAAATTACGCAGACGCGGGACTGGGCATTTTTCAGATGATGAAATACTTTTCGCTTGACGACAAAGATCGCAAAAACACGCCGGGGCAATTAAGCACCAACTTTTACGCGGAGTACGACGGATACTATAAAGATTTTGAATTTATCAAGTATTACAACGAGTTTCGGAATTTCATAACCAAAAAACCGTTTGACGAGGACAAGATAAAGTTGAATTTTGAGAACGGGGCGTTACTAAAAGGGTGGGATGAAAACAAGGAATATGACTTTATGGGAGTAATTCTAAAGAAGGAAGGACGGCTTTATCTCGGAATAATGCATAAAAATCATCGTAAACTTTTTCAGAGCATGGGCAACGCCAAAGGCGACAATGCGAATCGCTACCAAAAGATGATTTACAAGCAAATAGCGGACGCGTCAAAGGATGTGCCGCGTTTATTGTTAACTTCAAAAAAGGCGATGGAAAAATTTAAGCCGTCGCAAGAAATACTGCGGATTAAAAAAGAAAAAACATTTAAGCGGGAGAGCAAAAACTTTAGTTTGCGAGACCTTCATGCCCTAATTGAGTATTATAGGAATTGCATCCCTCAATATTCTAATTGGAGTTTCTATGATTTTCAGTTTCAAGACACTGGTAAATATCAAAACATTAAGGAATTTACAGACGATGTTCAAAAATACGGATATAAAATATCCTTTCGGGATATTGATGACGAGTATATAAATCAAGCCCTCAACGAGGGGAAAATGTATTTGTTCGAGGTTGTCAATAAAGATATTTACAATACGAAAAACGGGTCTAAAAATCTCCACACATTATATTTTGAGCATATCTTGTCCGCAGAGAATCTTAACGATCCGGTGTTTAAGTTAAGCGGAATGGCGGAAATTTTTCAAAGACAACCATCAGTCAATGAGAGAGAAAAAATTACAACGCAAAAAAATCAGTGCATTTTAGACAAGGGCGATAGAGCATATAAATACCGCAGGTATACCGAAAAGAAGATTATGTTTCACATGTCCTTGGTTTTAAATACGGGCAAGGGAGAAATAAAGCAAGTGCAGTTTAATAAAATAATAAACCAAAGGATTTCATCTTCCGACAATGAAATGAGGGTCAATGTAATCGGCATAGACCGTGGCGAAAAGAACCTTCTTTATTATTCAGTGGTAAAACAAAACGGGGAAATTATAGAACAAGCCAGCTTAAATGAAATAAACGGCGTAAATTATCGCGACAAACTTATTGAAAGAGAAAAAGAGCGGCTGAAAAATCGACAATCATGGAAACCTGTAGTAAAGATAAAAGACCTTAAAAAAGGATACATATCGCATGTTATCCATAAAATATGCCAGCTTATAGAAAAATATAGCGCGATTGTCGTGCTTGAGGATTTGAATATGCGCTTTAAGCAGATTCGCGGCGGCATTGAACGAAGCGTGTACCAGCAATTTGAAAAGGCGTTGATTGACAAGCTTGGCTATCTAGTATTTAAGGACAATAGAGATTTGCGTGCACCGGGCGGCGTCTTAAACGGCTATCAGCTTTCTGCGCCGTTCGTCTCGTTTGAAAAGATGAGAAAGCAAACGGGCATACTCTTTTACACGCAGGCGGAATATACATCAAAGACCGATCCAATTACGGGCTTCAGAAAAAATGTTTACATAAGCAATTCGGCTTCATTGGATAAAATAAAAGAGGCAGTAAAGAAATTTGACGCTATCGGATGGGACGGAAAAGAGCAAAGTTATTTTTTTAAGTATAATCCCTATAATCTTGCAGATGAAAAGTATAAAAATAGCACTGTATCTAAAGAATGGGCTATCTTTGCTAGTGCTCCGCGCATTCGCAGGCAGAAAGGCGAAGACGGCTATTGGAAATACGACCGAGTGAAAGTAAATGAGGAATTTGAAAAATTGCTAAAGGTATGGAATTTTGTAAATCCTAAAGCGACGGACATTAAGCAAGAAATCATAAAAAAGGAAAAGGCTGGAGATTTACAAGGAGAAAAAGAACTTGACGGCAGATTAAGAAATTTCTGGCACTCATTTATTTATCTTTTTAATCTTGTCTTAGAATTGCGAAATTCATTTTCGCTTCAAATTAAAATCAAAGCCGGCGAAGTGATTGCCGTAGATGAAGGGGTAGATTTTATCGCATCGCCAGTGAAGCCGTTTTTTACCACTCCTAATCCATATATTCCATCTAATCTTTGCTGGCTAAAAGAATGGAACGCCGACGCAAACGGCGCGTATAACATCGCGCGGAAAGGTGTAATGATTTTGAAGAAGATAAGAGAACACGCAAAAAAGGATCCCGAGTTTAAGAAATTGCCTAATTTATTCATCTCCAACGCCGAATGGGACGAGGCGGCGCGGGATTGGGGAAAATATGCGGGAACAACCGCGCTAAACCTTGACCACTAAAATAGCACAAGCTATTATGTAAGCGCTATGGCTACTATATCAATACCACTCACTACTCGTTTAGAGAAGTCAGTGGACAATTTAGTGAAAAATGGTTTTGGGACAAATAAGGTAAGTGTTATTCACAAAGCGATTGTTCGTTTTGTTGAGGACGAGGCAGTTATAGCCGTTCTTGCGGCGGAACAAGAAGCATCGGAAGGCAAGGCGGTAAAGGGGGATCTAAAAACGCTCCTGGTATACGACCAGTAATAGTTTTCAATGTCAACCTTGACAAAGTAGTAAAATCTTGTATAATATAGACGCTCACGATATTGTGGGCGTTTTTTATTAGAGAGCAACGGCTTAATTGTCAATATGGAATCTTATATCCCCATCACTCACTTAAACGACTACATTTTCTGCCCGCGGTCAATTTATCTGCATGCGATTTACAGCGGCTTTAAGCAGAATCTGTATCACCGGGCGGCGCAGACGATCGGCAAAATTAAGCACGAAAATATAGAAGAGGGCGCGTATTCCACAGCAAAACGTTATTTGCATGGAATGTCGGTGTATTCGGAAAAATACTGCTTAATGGGAAAAATTGACGTGTATGATATAGAAGAGGAAGCGATTATTGAGCGAAAAAATAAGGTAAACAAAATTTACGACGGTTATCGGTGTCAGCTTTATGCTCATTATTTCTGCCTTACGGAAATGGGCTATCCGGTAAAAAAACTTTTTCTCCACTCGCTTTCTGATAATAAGCGGTATTCTCTTGCGCTTCCTTCTTCAGAAGAACAGAAAGAATTTGAGGCGCTTGTACAAAAAGTGGCGCATGCGCGCGCGGAAGAAATGCCAATTTTAGAAAACAAGGCAAAATGCGCCGCGTGCATTTATAAACCGCTGTGTCATTAAGTATGTTATCACTTCCAGATTTTAGAGAAAAACAAATCGTGTATCTCATTTCAAAACCGGGCGCGAAACAAAAGCTCGCGTTTTGGAATGACAACATTCGTTTATTGGAAAACGACAAGCCAGTAAACCAAATATCGTGCTCGCGGGTGTTTGCGGTGTTTATCATCGGCGATTTTTCCATCACGACAAAACTCATTAAAAATTGCAAGGAATACGGCATTTCGCTTTTCTTGCTGAAACAGAATTTTGAGGTGTATGCGTCTGTTGTCGCTGAAGCGGAAGGGAACTATCTCTTGCGCGCCAAACAGTACTCCCTGAAAAACGATTTTGAAATCGCAAAAAATATCGTCAAAAACAAAACTTATAATCAACTGCACCTCTTAAACAAAGTGGAAAAAATGCCAAAGCCAGTGAGCGCGTATAAAGAAGCGGCGTTAAATATTGATGCGGTAAAAAATCACAAAGCATTACTCGGCACGGAAGGACAACACACGCGAGAATTTTTTCAGCAATACTTTAAAGAATTTGGATGGATTAGGCGAAGCCCGCGCACAAAGGGAGATATAACAAACGTGCTTATGGATATTGGCTACACGTTTTTATTTAATTTCACCGACGCGCTTCTGCGGCTCTACGGCTTTGATACCTATAAAGGCATATACCACAAGCTGTTTTTTCAGCGCAAATCGCTGGCGTGCGATGTGATGGAGCCGTTTCGGTGCGTCATTGATAAACAAATTTATAAGGCGTATCGCTTAAAGCAAATTGATAAAAAAGATTTTACTGTTTCGCGCGGGCAGTATCAGTTGTCGTATCAAAACCAGCAAAAATATCTTGAGCTGTTTTTTGACAGCATTATGGAGCGCAAGGAAGATTTGTTTGTGTATGCGCGGGATTTTTATTATTGCATTTTGAATAACACAACTGATTATCCGTTTTTTAAGGTAAGCGGATAACCGGGTTTTACGATTATGCTGATTGTTTCGTACGATATAACAAATGATAAAAAGCGGTCGCGGTTTTCTAAGTTTTTAAAGAAGTTTGGGAATCGCATGCAGTATTCTGTGTTTGAGTTGCGGAACAGCCAGCGAGTCTTGCAAAATATAGTGAGCGAGGTAGAATGCAAGTATAAGCAAAAATTTGAGCTTACTGATAGCGTATATATAATGCAGTTATGCGAAGGGTGCAAGAAGAAAGTTCGGCGTTATGGCGCGGCGGCACATCAAGAGAAAGAAGTGGTGTGCCTGACGGATCTTTGAAAACTCACAAAAAGTAGAAAAGTAGAAGTTATGATGCAGGTATTAACCAAATTGACCAAACCTTGGTCTTTATATTTTCCAAAGCCCTACAATAAGCCAAAAAGTCGTCTTTGCTTTATGCAAGATTTGCATCTTTTTGGCTTATTATAGGCACATTCAGTGCCAAATACCTCTATAAAATTTCTACTTTTGTAGATGTCTGTGGGAGTTTTTCCATCAACATGCCAAATACCTCTATAAAATTTCTACTTTTGTAGATATTACGTTCCAAATCCCTGCTCTCGCGCCAAATACCTCTATAAAATTTCTACTTTTGTAGATTGTTGTCTGCATCAGCGTGTGTGAGGCCAAATACCTCTATAAAATTTCTACTTTTGTAGATAATACTTCTGACGAACTGAACAAAAAGCCAAATACCTCTATAAAATTTCTACTTTTGTAGATCGTTCTTTTCGGTGTTCGCATTCATCAGCCAAATACCTCTATAAAATTTCTACTTTTGTAGATTCAGTTCTTGGTATTTCTTCATATTTTTGCCAAATACCTCTATAAAATTTCTACTTTTGTAGATAGTGTCTCTTTGAATTTATCTTCAATGGCCAAATACCTCTATAAAATTTCTACTTTTGTAGATTTACATTCCCTGTCTGTGTTGCATTAGCCAAATACCTCTATAAAATTTCTACTTTTGTAGATATCATCTAGAGAGAACTTTTTATGAAGCCAAATACCTCTATAAAATTTCTACTTTTGTAGATAGGTATCGTTAGGCGAATTAGCCGCGGCCAAATACCTCTATAAAATTTCTACTTTTGTAGATTCATCGTTGAATATATTCTTGCTGATTAGCCAAATACCTCTATAAAATTTCTACTTTTGTAGATATGAATGGGTGAAGAGGAAAAATGATATTGCCAAATACCTCTATAAAATTTCTACTTTTGTAGATTAGGAATGATAGCATACAGTACTATACAAGCCAAATACCTCTATAAAATTTCTACTTTTGCTTCAATGATTACGAATTAAGAATTACTAATTACGAATAAGAGAAAAGTTTTAATTTTGCATTTCAGCGTTTATTTTTCAAATCAACGTTGTAGTGCAGTAATTTTATTGCTATGAACCAAGAAACAATGCGTAGCACTGAAATAAAAGAACCATGGAAAGAAGCTTTCGTGAAGGATTTTATGATCCATTTTAGGAAAGATACGCCTTATACAGATGCGGAAAAACTGAAAATGTTTAATGACGCGATTTTTGCTGTTAGAAATGAGATTCCGGAAATAAGCCATCTAAATAGAGCCGAAGAAATCATGAAAAACCTTCCAAAGGAAGAGTATTACAGAATAATTCTGAAATTAAAAGAAATTTTAGCAAGAAAAGGATCGGAAAGGGTGATTGGTAAAGTAACTGATACTGTATCAGGAATGAATTCAGTTTAGTTGTCTTTTCTCGGGCTCTTATGCTACCATAGCGAAATATGCACACCGCGCGTAGCATTGCAAGAAACAGTATTTTTTTCACAGGAGCCCTCGTGATTCAGAGGATCATTTCAAGCGTTTATTTTTGGTATTATTCAAATAATCTTCCCGGCGGAGCCGAAGATTTGGGGCGTTTGCAGTTCGTGTTATCGTACGCAACGCTCTTTTTTATTATCGGCGATCTTGGATTATATCTCGTCTTTGTGCGCGAAGCCTCAAAAAAACCAGTTGAGGCAATGCGCTATATCAACGCCGCGTTTGCAATTAAAATTCCGCTTTTTATTATTGCTGGAATCGCGACAATCGGAAGCGCGCGAATTTTCCACGCAAACACGAGCGGTCTTATTACGCTCGCATTTATCTGGGTTGTGTTGGACAACATCGCGCTTTTTCTGTACGGAGCTCTCCGCGCCCTGCAAAAATTGCAATACGAAAGCATTGGGGTTTTAATTTCGCAACTTGTTACTGTTTTAATAGGGGTTGTTTCAATACAACTTTCAGGCGATATCCGCTTTCTCATTTACGCGCTTCTTGTCGCCACAATCATAAATATCGCATTCGTATCTTTTGTTCTTTTGAAAAAATTTCGTCTGCGAATATATCCTTGTTATGATTCCGCGACTGTAAAATTTCTTCTTAAAAGCATCCCATCTTTTGCCGCAGTTGCGATTGTGGTGAAAATTTTAAACACAATTGACATTGTGCTTTTGCGCCAGTTCTCGGCAGATTATCGCGCTGTCGGGCTTTATAGCGTGCCTCTTAAAATAGTTACAGCGCTTTCTTTAACACTGCCAACCGCGCTTATGGGCGCGATATATCCGGCATTTTCACACTTGCACGAAAAATCAGAAGAAGGACTGCGGACTATATTCCGTTATACTTTTGAATACCTTCTCGCAATCAGCATCCCGCTTTCAGTCGGATTTTTTGCGCTTGGAGACGAGATTTTGCGCGCGTTATTTCGGGATGAGTATTCTCCAGCGATTATACCTTCAAAAATTATCCTCTTTTCGCTTCCGTTTATTTTTCTCGCCTTCCCGACAGGGAATCTTTTAAACGCGATAAATCGCCAAAAGCGCACGGCCATTTCACGCGCGTTCGGAATAATTGCGCTTATTGGTTTGGATATATTTCTAATACCGAGTTTTGGCGTAGTTGGAGCCGCAGTCGCTCTTCTTGCAACTCACATTTTGATCTTTGCGTCAGACGCGTATTTTATTCGCGAGCGTATTGCAGTCATTGGAGGCGCACTCGCGCGGCACGCGGCAAAAGTAATTTTGTCTTCAATAATAATGTACGCGGCGCTTGAATTTTTGTCTCCATATGCGCAGTGGTATTTTTTGATCCTTCTCGGATGCGTCGTATATTTTGTCGCGCTTTTTATTTTTCGCGGCATTAACCTCAAATTTTTGCGGCATCTTCTATGAAATCTCTTCTTGTTACTTTTGATTATCCTCCAGATATCGGCGGCATGGCGGAATATTATGCTGTTACAGTGAAACGCGCGAAGGGCGCGGTTATGGTTCTTCATTTGGAATATAAAAAAACTCCTCTTTCATGGCTTTCTTATTTTCCGGAGCTTTTTCATCGGAGAAAAAAATTCAACAGACTTCTTGTCGGAAATATACTGCCGCTCGGCTATTTAGCGCTTGTTTTGAAATTTTTTTGCGGCATTTCATATAATGTTTACGCGCATGGGAAAGACGTTCTGTCCAGACTTTCTTTTTGGAAACGTTTCTGGACGCGCGTCATTCTTTCAAATGCGGGTGAATTGCGCTCAAATTCCGAATATGTGCGGGGCAGTATCGCAAATCGCTACGGAATTCCGCGCGGAAAAATCATTGTTGAATATCCGCGGGTCAGTTCTTCGGCGCTTGAAAAAGATTCGCTCTCCTCGCCGCTCATTCCAAAAGACGCGCCGTTTGTTCTATTGAGCGTCGGGCGCCTTGTAAAGCGCAAAGGTTTTGACATGGTGATTCGCGCAATTTCGCGTTTACCGAGGATAAGTTACTGGATTATCGGCGAAGGAGACGATGAAATGCGTTTGCGCGAGATAGCTAAAACCTGTAACATAGAAAATGCTGTGCGTTTTTTTGGATCAATCTCCCGCCCGGCGATTTTCGGATATTACAAATCATGCGACGCTTTTATAATGCCTTCGCGCGATATTGATGGAGACGTTGAAGGGTTTGGTATTGTGTTTCTTGAAGCCGCTGTTTTTAAAAAACCCGCGATCGGCGGAAGAAGCGGGGGGATTCCAGAAGCTGTTGATGAAGGACGCACAGGATTTCTTGTTGATCCGTTAGATCCGAAAGATATCGCGCGCGCGATTGAAACATGCATGAAAAATCCTTTTTTGGCGCGTAAAATGGGGGAAAATGGATATGAGCGCGTAAAACAAAAATTTGATTACTGATATGAAAACTCCGCAATATCGCATTCTGATGTTTTCCATGTCTTCTTACAAAGAATGGGGGCGGGGGGTGCGAAACCGAAACTACTACATTCTTAATGAATTGCTGAAACGTCGGGAAGTTAGGGAGGTGATTATGGTTGAATATCTTCCTTTGCAGTGGCGGAAAAAACTCTCCGCATTTTTGTTTGTATCGTTTGAAATTTATAAAACCAGTTATCGCATCATTGCAAAGGATTATGGAGGCATCCTCTATAGCGTGAAGGATAAACTGAAAGTGTATACTACCTACTGCATGAGCGGTTTGTGCGGTCGTCTCAAACGTCTTGGAGCGACAGATAAAAACGAAAACGAGACGCGCATTATTTGGTCGTACTTTCCATTATACGCTAATTGCTTCAGCGAGCTTCCAAACGACATAATTGTGTTTGACGCTGTGGACGATTGGCGCGCGCATCCGGCATACCGCAAATACATTAAAGTTCTAGCGCGCAATTACTCTCTGATCGCGAAAAATTCTGACTGCATTTTTACAGTTTCTGAACACTTGAAGAATCATCTGTTTTATGATCATAAAAATACGCGCTGGATTCCAAACGGAGTTGATTCGGCAAGCATTGACCGCGCGCCTTTGCGGAAGAAAAAAACGACAATCGGATATGTTGGCACTATCCAGTCTAGAGTTGATTTTGATCTCGTATGTTTTCTTGCGAAATCAAAGAAAGATAAGCAATTTGTGTTTGTTGGACCTGTGTGGAAGGACGCGGAAGCGCATAGAGTGAGCGCATGCGGAAATGTTATTTTTACAGGGCCTGTGCCGAACAATGAACTCAAACATTATCTCTCAACTTTTGACGTGGCAATTATCCCGCATAAAATAAATGAACTTACCACTTCCATGAATCCGATGAAATTTTACGAGTACCTTGCCGCAGGGCTTCCTGTTGTGGCGACTCAAAAACTTGTGTCTGACAGCGATCTTTTGTATTACGCAAAAAGCTACGATGAATTCAGCGAAGCGATTGATCGCGCGCTTTCTGAAAACACTGAAGATCGCGCCAGAAAACGGATAGAATATGCAAAAGAGAACTCGTGGGAAAAGCGTGTGAATGAGATGATTGGAATTATTGGTGAAATTAAAAAATAGCCAAGAAAATTTCTTAGGCTATTTTTATTGCCTTGGAACCTCATAAGCCGGATTCTGTTTCTAAGTAATCATCTACCTAAGGCCTGACGTCGCCATCAGGCTCAAGCGCAGGGCTCCCCTCGCTAACTTTTAATTTCAGTCGTTTGCCTCGCATATGTGATTGCAATAAAAAGTTAGCAAGGGGTACCATTCCTGCTTTCTCCGCCTAGGGTTTTCCTCCTTGTATAGTTGCCTATACAAGCCGTGGTCTCTTACACCACACTTTTCACCCTTACCCACCTTCGCTAAAGCTAGTGTGGGCGGTATTGTCTCTGTGGCACTTTCCCTACTACGCGCTAACTTTAATTAACGCGAAGCGGCAGACGTTATCTGCTAAGCATTGTCATTCCGATTTTCATCGGAAAAGGAGTCCGGACTTTCCTCCCCACGTAGCTCGTAAGAGCGAAGCGGGGCGATTACTCGAGTTGTCAAAGCAAGGTGTAAAATACCATAAAATTTAATACTTGGCAAGGTTGCGAAAAATACAAAAGAGCGATATAGTATCTGGCATATGCGCCGTTCGGAATTTTTTTATACACTTATACTTCCGCCTCTTGATTACGCAATGTTTATCCTCGCAAGTATCGTTGCGTATCGCCTGCGTTCCACAGATTTCATCAGGCAGTTTGAGCTTGTGAGTCCGATATTTTATCAGCTTCCTCTTAGGCAATATCTTGTGTTTGTTGCGGGAATGGCGGTAGTTTGGGTGATTTTTTTTGCGATTGCCGGGCTTTACAACCCAAAACAACTGCGGGTGTTTATTGATCAGATCGGTAAAATTATCCTCGCGACAATTGCCGGAATGGTTGGAGTCGTGGTATTTCTTTTTTTCAAGCGCGATTTTTTTTATGCCTCGCGGTTCATCATTCTTACAGGTTCAGGGTTTGCGATACTTTTCGTTATCATCGCGCGGGGCATTGTTCGGATCATCCGTAAAATACTTCTCGCGCATCTCATAGGCACAAAGCCGGTGATAGTTATCGGCGGGGACTCAAACACAACCCATTTTATTGAGACGCTTTCACGAAATCGCGGATGGGGTTATAGAGTTTGTGGCAGGGTATTCACAGCCTCGCAACTTGAACAAAAATTGACAAACCATCAAATTGAAGAAGTTATCCTCACTGACCTGAATTTTTCAAAAGAAAAAGTGAATGAATTTCTCGTCCTCTGCGAAACGCGGCATATGGATTTCAGATACGCGCCAGACATTTTTTCAGCCGCCTTGCCGCGCATTGAAATGGAAGCGATAGTAGGATTTCCTCTTATCAGCATTAAACGCACTCCGCTTGAAGGGTGGGGGCGAGTCCGAAAACGCATTATGGATATTTTTCTAAGCGCGCTCGCGCTCCTTATATTTTTCATCCCAGGAATCATTATCGCGCTCTTTATTAAATTTACGTCTCATGGCGCGGTATTTGTAAAACTTGCGCGCGTCGGGGAAAACGGCAAATCCTTCAAACTTTATAAATTTCGCTCAATGATAAAAGACGCGGAAGAATTGAAACCAAAACTTCTGCCAATGAATGAACGAAACGGGCCTTTATTCAAAATGAAAAATGATCCCAGGATAACGCCGACCGGGCGTTTTCTGCGGCGATGGAGCCTGGACGAACTGCCGAATTTTTACAATGTTCTTATCGGCGCCATGAGTCTCGTTGGCCCGCGTCCGCACGAAGAGGAAGAGGTAACGAGATATAAACCGTATCAGCGCAAACTGTTGAACATTCGCCCGGGAATCACAGGATGCGCGCAGATTTCAGGAAGAAGCGCGCTTGATTTTGACGAAGAAGCCCGGCTTGATCTTTACTATGTTGAACATTGGAACCTGAAAATGGACATCGCAATTCTTCTTAAAACGCCGTTTGCGGTTTTATGGAGGAAGGAAGGAGCTGTATGAACATCGCCCTCGTTCACGATCACTTAAATCAAATCGGCGGAGCCGAGAAGGTGCTTAAGACATTTACAGAAATGTTTCCGGGCGCTCCGATTTTTACTATTTTGTATGATCCAGCAATTGCCGGAAAATTTTTCAGCGGAACAAAAATTACCGGGTCATTTTTACAAGATCAGAGACTCGTACAGACACATTTCAAATGGTTTCTGCCTCTCATGCCGACCGCGGTTGAATCCTTGAACTTAAAAGGATACGACGTTGTGCTTTCGGATTCGTCCGCGTTTTCAAAAGGCGTCATTACCGACGTCGGCGCGATTCACATCTGCTACTGCCACACGCCGACGCGTTATTTATGGTCCGACTCATGGGAATATATCGTTGAACTTCATAATAAAAACGCGATTGTCAAAAAATTTCTTCCTCCGCTTTTGACTTTAATGCGGCTTTGGGATTTTCAAGCGGCCGGGCGCGTGGATGAATTTATCGCAAACAGCAATTTTGTGGCTAAGCGCATCAAGCGATTTTATCACCGCGACTCAACGGTTATTTATCCTCCTGTTGAAACCGACAAATACGCGCTTGTCTCTGAAAAGAAAAATTATTTTGTTGTTGTTTCTCGGCTTCGTCCATATAAACGGGTTGATCTTGCAATAGAAGCTTTTAACGAAATGCGCCTGCCTTTGAAAATTATCGGCGGCGGATGGGAGACGCGCTATCTGAAGAAAAAAGCCAACAGCAACATTGAGTTTTTAGGCGAAATTCTGGACGTAAAGCGAAAAAATGATATTATAGGGCATGCCCGCGCGCTTATTCATCCGCAGGAAGAGGATTTTGGAATCACGGCAGTTGAAGCAATGGCCGCCGGAACCCCGGTGATTGCTTATCGCGGAGGAGGCGCGCTTGAAACAGTTGAAGAAGGCGTCGCTGGAATGTTTTTTGATGAGCAGTGCTGGGAGTCGCTCGCAAATACGATAGTTCATTTCAAGGACAAAGAATTCAACTACGCGAAAATCAAAGAACTGACGGAACGATTCAACCAAGAAAGATTTGAGCGAGAGATAAAGGATTTTATTGAAAATATTTATAGACAACAAAAATAATATGTCATCCATCCTAAAAAAATTCTTAGGCGATCCGAATGCCAAAGTTATCAAAAAACTTGAAGAGATCGCGAGTGAAGTAAACAAACTTGAACCGGAATTTGAAAAGAAAGGCGATGAAGAAATCGCGGCTTTAACCCTAAAGTGGAAAGAGGAAATCGCGCAATTTTCATCTATTGAAGAGAAACGCGCGCAACTGGAACAAATTCGCGCGCAGGCGTTTTCCGCAGTGCGCGAGGCATCAAAACGTACACTGGGGCAACGCCATTACGATGCGCAAATTATGGGCGGCTATACGCTCCACGAAGGAAACATCGCGGAGATGAAAACAGGCGAGGGAAAAACGCTCGCGGCCACGCTTCCGTCATATTTGAATTCTCTTCTTGGCATTGGCGTTCACATCGTTACAGTAAACGACTATCTTGCGCGGCGCGACACATCATGGATGGGGCGCATTTACAACTTTTTAGGGCTCACGACATCCTGCCTCCAGCAACAGGGAAAAGCGCTAATTTACGATCGCGAAGCACGCAAAGATGAGGAGGAAGAGCATGCAGAGACTCATGCGTTTAAGGTTGATATGGATTTTTTGCGCCCTGTAGAAAGGAGAGAGGCATATCGCGCCGACATCATTTACGGCATCAACAGCGAATTTGGTTTTGATTATTTGCGAGACAACATGGTTTATGAGATGAGCCAAAAAGTTCAGCGCGGGCATTATTACGCAATTATTGATGAAGTTGATTCTATATTGATTGATGAGGCGAGAACTCCGCTTATCATCTCTCAACCAGACAGAAAATCCGCGGACCTGTACAAAAAATTCGCGCGGCTCGTTACAATGCTCGCCGGCGCGGCAGACTTCAGCGTTGACGAAGAACGGCACGCGGTTTCTTTGACTGATGAGGGAATCGCAAAAATGGAACGGTTGCTGGGCGTTCCAAACATCTATACCGAAGACGTAACTTTGGCGTTTCATCTTGATCAATCACTAAAGGCGCAGTTTCTCTATAAGAAAGACAAAGATTACATGGTGAAAGAGGGGAATGTGATTATTGTTGATCAATTTACAGGCAGGCTCATGCACGGAAGGCGATACTCGCAAGGACTACATCAGGCGATTGAAGCAAAGGAAGACGTGCCTGTTAAAGAAGAGTCGCACACTCTTGCGACAATTACGATTCAGAATTATTTTCGCATGTATACGAAACTTTCCGGAATGACCGGCACTGCCGCGACAGAAGCAGAGGAGTTTCACAAAATTTATAATTTGCATGTAACGCAGATTCCGACAAATCGTTCGATGATTCGCGCCGATAAGAGAGACGTTGTTTACAAAAACGAACGCGGAAAATTTCGCTCGCTTGTGGATTCTGTTAAGAAAAAGTATGAACGCGGGCAACCGGTTTTAATCGGCACCATTTCCATTGAAAAAAATGAATTATTGAGCGAGCTTTTAACAAAGGCCGGCGTGCCGCACAATATTTTGAATGCAAAACAGCATGAGCGCGAGGCCGAAACAATCGCGCAAGCCGGGCGGTTAAAGGCGGTAACGCTCGCAACAAACATGGCAGGCCGCGGAGTTGACATTATCTTGGGCGGAAACCCGCCGGATCATGAAGTTTCAAAAGAGGTGCGCCTCCTTGGCGGATTGTGCGTCTTTGGTTCCGAGCGACACGAAGCGCGGAGAATTGACAATCAACTGCGGGGAAGAAGCGGCAGGCAGGGAGACGCTGGCGAATCTCAATTTTTCATCTCGCTTGAAGATGATCTTATGAGAATTTTTGGAGGCGAGCGAGTGAAAAACATTATGGATCGGCTAGGCCTTCCTGAAGATATGCCGATTGAAAATAAGATGATCTCAAAATCAATTGAAAAGGCGCAAGAACGCGTTGAAGGGCATAACTTTGACATCCGTAAACATCTTGTTGAATATGATGACGTAATCAACAAACAACGCGCGACAATTTACGGCCGACGGAACGATATTTTACAAGCGTTTGAACGCGATGAACCGCTTCAGCCGATAATTTTAGATATGGTGCGCGCGGAAATAGAGCAGGCGCTTAGAGAATTTGGAAATAATATGGAGGAATTAAAACGAGTGTTGGCAAGCATTCCTCTTGAAATTACAAATTATAAATTACAAGTTGTAAATTATGAAATTGACAAGGAGCGAGTAGCGCGGGAAATATATGAGCTCTCTAAAGCGCAGTATGACGATTACGGTTCGCATTTGGACTCTGAAGCTAAAAAGCATATAGAAAAAACGCTTCTCTTGCGCACAATTGATACTTTATGGGTCGCCCATTTGGATGCGATTGAACATTTGCGCGTCGGGATAGGGCTACGCGGTTATGGCCAGAGAGATCCGCTTGTGGAATACAAACGCGAGGCGTTTTCTATGTATAAGGCGCTGACGCGGGAAATTGAGCGGCAGGTCGCGGGCAGTATCTATAAAATTTTTATCGCATACCAAACGAATACCAGAACGCCCGCGCCAATAATACAAAGTCAGGAAGTTTTACCGAAAACCGGAACAAAACCAGGCCGAAATGAACAGTGCTGGTGCGGAAGCGGGAAAAAATATAAAAAGTGCCATGGGGCGTAATAAACGCCAAACTTGCCAAGCATAAAAACATTTGATATAAACATTACTCATGACTCCATCTCACAAAATTCGCTTTCAGGCACTACTCGTTCTCGCGCTCGGAATGTTTGGAGCGCTTTTTACGTATCCAAAAGGGCCGGACTGGATACGAAAAGAAGTGAAACTGCACTTGGGGCTTGATCTTGCTGGAGGCGCCCATCTTGAATATGAAACAGACCTTTCAAAGATAGAGACGCAGGATCGTTCATCCGCGGTTGAGGCAACGCGAAATGTAATTGAAGAACGAGTAAACGCGCTTGGAGTAGGCGAAGCTCTAGTGCAGACCAACAAAACAAAGGAAGGTTATCGCATCATTGTTGAACTCCCGGGCGTTACAGATATTAAACAGGCGATAGAGCGAATCGGCGACACGCCGGTTTTAGAATTCAAGGAAGAAGCAGAGCCGATCCCTCTTACCGAGGAGGAAAAGTTTTCGCGCGCGCAGTTTAACAAAGAACAGAAAGTAAAAGCCGAAAATCTACTGAAAGAACTAGGAAGCGCGACAGATGAAAAATTTGCGGAAAAAGCCCGGGAATTTTCAGAGGACCTTGGTTCTCAAGAAAAAGGCGGGGACCTTGATTTTGTGGAAAAAGGGGTGTTTGTGCCCGAATTTGACACAGTGCTCTTTGAAAAAACAAAAGACAACGAGATATATGGAGAAGTGGTGGAAACTCCATTCGGATATCATCTCATAAGACGCATAGAATCGCATTGTAAAAATAAAAAAGACAACGCGATTGCGCCGTGCGGAGACAAGAAGGAAGGTGGCGATATTGTTGAGGAAGTTCGCGGCCGCCACATTCTTTTCCGCACTCAATCGCTTGATCCAAAACAACCGCTGGAGCAGTGGAAAAATACGCAACTTTCAGGAGAATACCTGAAACGCGCAGGCGTGCAATTTGATCAAAATACAGGATTTCCTATTGTATCGCTTGAATTCAATACCGATGGCGCCCGGCTTTTTGAAGAAATTACCGCGCGAAATGTTGATAAGATGGTTGCTATTTTTTTGGACGGCAATGTCATATCAGCTCCCCGAGTTCAGCAAAAAATTACCGGCGGAAGCGCAGTCATCACTGGCACATTCACACTCCCAGAAGCCCAAGAGCTTGCCAAACGGTTAAACGCGGGCGCGCTTCCTCTGCCAATTTCAATTGTCAGTCAATATCAAGTGGGCGCAACGCTCGGGGCATCCGCGGTGGAGCAAAGTTTTCTTGCGGGCATCATCGGCATGATTCTTGTTGTAATTTTTATGATCACATTCTACCGCCTGCCCGGCATTATCGCCTCGGTTTCTCTTTTGATTTACACGCTCATTATTATTACGTTATTCAAACTTATTCCGATTGTGCTCTCGTTATCCGGAATAGCAGGGTTTATTATGTCTATCGGTATGGCGGTTGACACAAATGTTCTTATTTTTGAACGCATGAAAGAAGAACTTCGCGCCGGGAAAACCTTGCATGCCGCGATTGACGAGGGATTTTCCCGGGCATGGTCGTCTATTCGGGACTCAAATATCTCAACACTCATTACAGCTTTTGTTCTCATATTGCTTGGTGAAAGTTTAGTTAAAGGATTCGGAATCACGCTTTCAATCGGCGTTTTGATAAGTATGTTTACAGCAATCACGGTTTCTAAAGTATTATTGAAATTCATCGCGCGGCGCGGAGGAGGCGGAGGATGGGCGTGGGGAATAGAAAAGTTTAAAGTTCAAAACCTGTCTGCCGACAGGCAGGATTAAAAGTTCAAAGTTATGTTAAAATTTCGCATCATTTACTATATTTTTTCTAGCGCTCTTGTTCTCGGTAGCATAGTAGTTCTTATACTATTTGGTCTAAATCTCGGCATTGACTTTGCAGGAGGCGCTCTTTTTGAAATCACCATCACTCCGAAAGAAGCCGGAAACGCGGCTGACATTGAACGATGGCTTGAAACCGCGACCGAACCTAAAATTGGAGAGGCGCGAGTGCAAGACACAGGAACCGGATTTCTCATACGTTTAAGGGCTTTGAGCGAAAAAGAGCATGGAGATGTAATCGCTCTTATTCAAAACGGAGCGCAAGTATACGCAAAAACCGCCGGACTTAAAGAAAGCGTCAAGATCACTGAACAACGTTTTGAGTCTGTCGGGCCAACAATCGGAAAAGAATTGCAGAGCAAGGCGTTTCTGCAATTAGCGCTCGTGCTTTCGGGCATAATGTTCTATGTGGCATGGGCATTCAGGCATGTCGGAAAAGTCAGGTCTCAAAAAGGGTTTGCATGGAAATTCGCAACTGTCGCTATTATCGCGCTTATTCACGACGTTTCAATAACAATTGGCGTTTTTGCGGTACTCGGAAAATTTTTTGATGTTGAAATTGACAGTTCATTTATCGCCGCGATCCTTCTTGTTCTCGGATATTCGGTAAACGACACAATTGTGGTTTTTGATCGCATCCGCGAAAATCTGATACGCCACCGTTTTGAAAATGATCTTGCCATAATCGTCAATAAAAGCGTTGCCGACACAATGGTTCGCTCATTAAACACCTCGCTCACAATTCTCCTTGTTCTCTTCGCGCTTCTCTTTTTCGGCGGAGGAGCGACATTTTATTTTTCCCTCGCGCTTACTATAGGCATAAGCGTTGGCACCTACTCTTCCATCTTTCTCGCGTCCCCGCTTTTGTACGACTGGGAGAGAAAAAAATAGAACAGTTTTTTTATTTGTCGCAAAAATTAAAGCAGGATTTCCGCAATTCCTGCTTTTTTGTTATACTGATAAATACACATGCCACAATCATCTCAACAATTTCATCATCTCACCATCCCCGAGGTATGTAAAAAATTGAAAACTTCTCCTCTCGGGCTAACTGAAATTGAAGCCGCAAAACGCCGCGAAAAATACGGATTAAATCTTGTTCCGCAAAAGAAACGGCGCGGCGCATTTGCAATTTTTGCTCATCAGTTTCAAAACGCGCTTATTCTTATTTTAATTGCGGCTTTTGTTATAAGCGCGACTCTCGGAAAATATGGCGACGCCGCAGTTATTGCGGTTGCAATACTTGTAAACGCGATTTTTGGATTTTTGCAGGAACACAAAGCCGAATCCGCGTTTGAAACGCTTCGTAACGCGCTTGTTTACACAGTCAAGGCGCGAAGAGACGGGACGATGAAAACTATAAACGCTGAACTAATTGTTCCGGGCGACATTGTGCGCTTAACTCCAGGCGATCGAGTTTCGGGAGACGGACGGCTCATTAAAAGCAATAATCTTTTCATAAACGAATCTTCTGTTACCGGTGAGTCAGAACCTGTATGCAAAATGCATCACACGCTCGCTCTTTTAACTTCGCGCATAGATCAAACAAATTGTGTGCGGAGCGGAACCGTGGTTACTGAAGGAAACGGAGAATTTGTTGTAACATCAATCGGGAGTTTGAGTTACATAGGAAAAATCGCGAAAGCAATAGAGCAGTCAGATGAGGAACCATCGCTACTTGCAAAAAAACTTGAGCGATTCTCGCGAATGCTCGGCGGAGTAATCCTCGCGTTTGCATTCGTTATTTTTATAATCGGTCTTTGGGCCGGAAAAAGTTTTGAGGAGATGTTATTGACTTCGGTTGCCGTTGCTGTTGCGGCAATTCCCGAAGGGCTAGCAATAACCGTTACAGCGATTCTAGCAATTGGCATGCAGAGAATACTTCGTGAAAAAGCCCTTGTGCGGCGGCTTTCTGCGGCAGAGACGCTCGGAAGCACATCTATTATCTGCGTTGACAAAACTGGCACGCTTACAGAGGGTATTATGGAAGTGGAGCGTATAGAAACGGCAAACGGACACACAGGGGTTTCCGGAAGTCAGGTTGAGGAAAAAAGCAAGGAACTTGTGAAAGCTCTTGAGATCGGAGTTTTGTGCAATGACGCTTATGAAGAAACAGATGCGCACTTAAACGAGCGAGTCGTCTCCGGCACGCCTGTTGATCAAGCGCTTTACAAGGCAGCTCTTCAATCAGGGATTGATATTTTACAACTCCACTCAAAATACCCGCGTCTATACGAAGTTCCTTTCAGTTCAGGCGTAAAATCCATGATCACTTTGCATAAATACGATGGGCGAGAAAAATTTGAACTTTTTGTCAAAGGCGCGCCTGAAAAACTTCTGCGCGATATTAAACAGATATATCACAATGGCGTGATAAAACCGATCGTCCGCGGAGAAAAAGATGCGATTGCAGAGCGGATTACAGCACTTTCCAAAAACGGATTTCGCGTTCTTCTCGCCGGATTCCGTGAAGTCGGGGCAAAAGACCGCGCTCGCCCTTTGCTAGAACTTCTTGAGGAAGGCATAACGTTCGTGTGTTTGTACGGATTGCGCGATCCGTTGCGTTTTGACGTTAAAGATACTTTAGCAAAAGCGAAAGAGGCAGGAATCAGAGTTCTAATGTTAACAGGAGATCATAAACTGACGGCGCAATGTATCGGGATTGAACTTGGATTGATTGGAAAAAATGAAGCAGTGGTTGAAGGAGATATATTTACAAAAAGCGACGATCGCGCGCGCGAAATAATTCTAAACACGGCTTCAGTATTCGCCCGCGTTGCTCCGGAGGACAAACTTGCGCTTGTTTCGGCGCTTAGAAAACGAGGGTGGGTCGTTGCAATGACCGGAGACGGCGTGAATGACGCCCCAGCTCTTGCGGAGGCCGACATCGGAATTGCGCTCGGTTCCGGGACTGACACTGCGAAGGAATCGGCGGATATGGTACTTTTAGACAATAATTTTTCTGTGATTATCTCCGCGATCCGCGAAGGACGAATTATTTTCAATAATATCCGCACTGTTATTTTATACTTTCTCGCAGACAGTTTTTCCGCGATTATCTTGCTCGTTTCATCCTTTATTTTTAAACTTCCTCTTCCGCTTACGGCGGCGCAACTATTGTGGATTAATATAATCACAGACGGTCTCCCGTCTTTTGCGCTAACGCTCGAACCTGCGGACAAAACTATTCTGAACAAAAAACCGATTGGTAGCCAAGCGTCTTTGGTAACTTTTCAGATGAAACTGTTTATTGCGCTCATCAGCTCTATCGGCGGTATTATGACGGCAGGGCTTTTTTATTTTTTTTACGCGCGCGAGGGATTGGAAATCGCGCGGACAGTCGCTTTTACAACGCTCGCCTTTAATACGCTTGCTTATGTCTACAGTATACGAGATCTGGGTCATCCGTTTCAAATACGAAAACTTTTTTCAAACTCTTGGCTGATCCTTGCTGTAGGAGTAAGTTTTGCGCTTCAGATGCTTGCGCTCTACGCGCCTCCGCTTGCCCGATTTCTGCATGTGCAAGAGCTAGGATCGCTTGAATGGGCTATGATTATCGCGGAGGTTACCGTTGTTCTTCTTGTTGTGGAATTTATGAAACTGTTATATTCCTTGTTTGCAAAAACGTTGACCAAGAAAAAATTTGATGATATAGTTGCTCCATTAAATAAAGGTGGGAGAGTGGCTTAAGAAGGGGTCATTCGTTTACACCACGTAAATTTATGTCCCAAAAATCCAAACGTTTCCGCGCGGCTCTTGCAAAAACAGAAGCAAAAGGGGTTTACCCTATCGCAGAGGCAATAGCGCTCTTAAAGGAACTCACTGGAGCGCGTTTTGACGAATCAGTTGAAGCGCATATAAAGCTTGGTATTGATCCAAAAAAATCAGATCAAACTGTTCGCGGACTCACAACGCTTCCGCACGGCACCGGGAAAACATTGCGTATCGCCGCCTTTACTGAATCACAACAGAAAGAGGCAAAAACCGCTGGAGCCTTTATTGTCGGCGGGAAAGAATTAGTTGAAGAAATCGCTAAATCGCAAAAAATTAATTTTGACATTGCTGTTGCCACAACGGATTTCATGAAAGAACTCACAAAAATCGCGAAGGTGCTTGGAGTGAAAGGGATTATGCCTTCTCCAAAAAATGGAACCGCTGTTACCGAGGCGGCGGCGGCAATAAAAAAATTACATGGAGGGCAGATTACGTTTAGAAACGATGATTCGGGCAATATCCATCAAATAGTCGGCAAGGTCAGCTGGGAAGCCAAAAAACTTGAGGAAAATATACTGGTATTCTTAGGAGAGATTAGGAAACTGCGGCCAAAAGGAGTTAAAGGATCGTTTATCCAAAGGATCACAGTGTGTTCAACAATGGGACCTGGAATAAAAATTCAACCCTGAAAGATTTCCGCGCAAAAATTACAATACGTCATTCGCCTATGTTACTTACTATAATTGCTTTTCTTATCATTCTCTCTGTTCTTGTTGTTGTTCACGAGTTCGGTCATTTTGTCAGCGCAAAATATTTCGGCGTGCGTGTTTTAGAGTTTGGCATCGGATTTCCGCCGCGCGCTTCGCTCTTACATACCTCAAAAGACGGAGTAAAATGGACTCTTAATTGGCTCCCGATCGGAGGATTTGTAAACTTAAAAGGTCAGGATGGAGAATCAAAAGATCATCCCGACAGTTTTTCGCATCAAGCGCCTTGGAAACGCATGGTGATTCTTGTTTCCGGCGTTTTCATGAATCTTATATTAGCGCTGGTTCTTTTTTCAGTTGGATACATAGTTGGATTTCCCCGCGATTTAACCGACACAAAAATTCCGGAAAAATTCATCAAAGAAAAATATATTTCAATTCTATATGTTGAACCAAAAGGCCCGGCTGGTCGCGCAGGAATAAAAGCAGGCGACAGTATTATAACAGTAAACGAGACGCCATTTAGCGAACTTGAAAAATTGCAATCATTTATCTCGGACAAAGAAGGAAAGCCTGTGCTGATTCAGTTACGTCGCGGAAAAGAGATTTTCACCAAAGACCTGACGCCAGAACTCGTAACCTTTCATATTGGAAATGAAGCTGGCGATACTGAATCGGAGACAAAAAAAATCGGAGTGGGCGTTGCGCTTGGATCAGTCGGCATTATTCGTTATCCGATGCATATAGCGCTCTACAAAAGCGCGGAAACTATCGCGACGACAAGCGGAAAAATTGTAACCGGATTTTTTCATCTTATTCAGGATCTTGTTTTAACTCGTAGCGTCAGCACAAACATCGGCGGGCCTGTTATGATAGCCGCTCTTTCCGGACGCGCCGCGGAACTCGGCTTCATTTATATTATTCAATTTGTAGCTCTTCTCTCGTTAAATCTTGCAATTATTAATATCCTCCCGCTCCCCGCGCTTGATGGCGGGCGCGTTTTATTTGTGATTATTGAAAAATTTAAAGGAAAATCCGTATCAATTAATACGGAAACATGGGTGCATTTGATTGGATTTTGGTTGCTGATTTTTTTGACAATTTTAGTTACTGCCCGCGATCTCATGCGATTTGAAATTTTAGAAAAAGTAAAGGGAATTTTTACTTCCTGAAGTGCATATTGAACTAGAACAATTTGACGGTCCGCTGGATCTTCTGCTTTCATTAATTGAAGAGGAAAAAATTGAAATTTCCACGATTTCACTCGCGCGAGTTGCAGATCAGTACTTAATTTACATAAGTCAAAACCCTGAAACGCCTCTTGAAACGATGCTTCATTTTTTGGAAATCGGTAGCCGTCTTGTTGTATTGAAAACCAGACTTTTGCTCCCGCATCTTGAGAATGAGGATGAAAATGCGGATGATCTTGTCGCGCATTTGAAGCAATATCGCGAATATCGCGCGATTGCTATAAAACTGAACAGTATTTGGACTAAACGAAAAAATACCCTGTATACTGCGCGTATTAGCGCAAATTTTCGCGCAACCTTAACGAACAAAAATGAAATAAATATTTCCAAAAAAATAATCCACAGCGCGTTTGCGCGCATTGTCAGCAAAATCGCGAAAATTAATTTTCCGCCAAGAATCATTGCGCGGCGAATTTTTAACCTCCATGAACGCATAGCAACGATTCAAAAATATCTTAAAAGTGCAAAACGCGCGCTCTTTTCGGAACTAGTAGAAAACGGGTATAAACATGAGATTATTATAAATTTTCTCGCGCTTCTTGAACTTGCAAAATCCCGCGCGATTTTTATTCGCCAACAGTCCGCATGGGGAGAAATTACCATTGAAAAATTTTATGCATCATCAGAAGAGCAAAATTGAAGCGATCCTCGCCGGATCCGGAGAACCCATAACATTTTCCGCAATCGCGCACTTAACCGGCGTTTCAACGCAAGAAGCGGCAGACACAATAAACTCGCTCCAAAAAGAGTACGAGGAAAACAGCCGCGGCATACGTATTGCAACAAACGGAAAAAGCGCAGAACTCACAACCTCCCCAGAGCATGCAACTGTTATGCAAAAGTTTATTAAAGATGAGGAGACTGCGCTCACGCAGGCGCAAATTGACACTCTTGCGATTCTTTCTTATCGAGGGCCCTTGACAAGAGCGGAGCTTGAGGATATTCGCGGAGTCAATTGTGCTGTTATTCTAAAAAATCTTACAATTGCGGGTCTTGTTGAAGAATTTTCCGCTTCTCCGCATCAAACCTATAATATCAGCACGACCTTCTTAAGAGGGCTTGGCGTAGAACGCGTCCAGCAACTTCCCGAATATTATGAATTAAACCAGAAAATAACGTCTATGCCTGCCTAACGGCAGTCAGGCGAGAATAAAAATATGTTGACAAAAATTCTGCTCACACTTTTTATATCAAATTTTTCGCTTCCGCAAGGACAGGGCGCAGTGTATGGCGCACGGCATTTTGAAACGCCGGGATTCACAAAAATAAACACTTATGCGATTGAGCCTATATTGGATGCGCCGTCTGCTCTTGCGCTTGATGGAGAAACCGGCCGTGTTCTATTTAATAAAAATGGCAATCAAACGCGGCAAATCGCGAGCATTACAAAATTAATCACAAGTTATATATATCTTACAGTATCCGGAAATAATCTCGCGCGTGAGATAACTATGGAAGACGGAGATGCGCGTTCTGGAGGTCAATCGCACATTTATCGCGGTGAAATAGCGACTGCGCGCGATTTTTTACATCTTACGCTCGTTTCTTCCGACAACAGCGCCGCTATCTCTCTTGCTCGCGCTGGCGGTTTTATGGATTCCTACGCTACAGAAACGCAAAAACTCGCAACACAACTAGAGCTTAAAAACACGCGCCTTATTGAACCGTCGGGACTGGATTCAGGAAACGTATCAACCGCTTTTGAAATCGCTCTCCTTGCTCGCGAGATATTCAAAAACGAATTTTTACAAACTACGACAACAAAAGAGGGATATTCTTTTTACCTTTTAAACGGCAATAAAACTAAAGAGCGCCGCATAATAACTACAAACGATCTTCTGACAACTGATCTTTTCACTATTACCGCAGGAAAAACCGGGCACACTGACGCCGCCGGATACTGCCTTGTATTTCAAGCTAAAAATAAAAACGGCAAAAACATTATTGTTGCGATCCTTGGCGCGCAAACATCAGAAGATAGATTTCAGGACGCCAAATCGCTCGCGTATTGGATATTTGAGAATTTTGAGTGATGTGATAGACTTCTATAATTGAAAATACCATGAAATACCTGATTGCCAATTGGAAAATGAAACTTGCGCCGCGCGATGAATTTGCGCTTGCAAAAGAAATTGCGCAAATGACGTTTTCTTCAACGAAACTTTCCTTGATACTGGCGCCAAGTTTTTTAAGTATGGAGCGCATAAGTTTAACGCTGAAAAACACGCCTATACTGCTCGCATCGCAGAATTGTTTTTGGGAAAATTCAGGGGCATATACAGGAGAAACCTCGCCTGCGTATCTCAAATCCCTCGGGTGTAGCCATGTCATAATCGGGCACTCTGAACGGCGAATATATCTTTTTGAAACTCCGGAAAATATAAATAAAAAAGTTCGCTCTGTGATTGACGAGATGCTGGTTCCAATTTTATGCGTCGGCGAATCAATGGAAGAACGAAGAAGCGGCGCGAAAGATCATATTGTGCGGCGGCAGATAGAAACTGCTCTGGAAAAAGTTGAACTAGTTGGGAATCAAAAATTAATTATTGCCTATGAACCTGTATGGGCCATAGGAACAGGGCACGCCGCAAAAGTGTCTGAAGTGCTGTATATGCTAAGGGTGATTCACCAAGCTCTCATTGACACATTTCCGCGCGCGGTTTGCGAAGAAAATACCGCGATTCTATACGGAGGAAGCGTTGACAGCGAAAATATAAACGAGTTTTGCGAAGAAAATGAGATTCAAGGAGCCCTTATTGGAAGCTCTAGCATAAAAGCAAAGGAATTCAATAAAATTTTAACTGCCATGCAATTATATGCTTAATATTATCGCATTTATAATTTTTATCTCTTCATTGGCCCTTATTGCCCTTATTATCGCAAAAAAAATGCCGATTTTGCGTGAAATTAAATTTGAGGAAGTCCTGCGCGAAAAACACAAAAAACGTTTTCTCCTTGAAGAACGGCTCAAACGAAAATTTCAGCTTGCGATTTCAAAAATTTCTCGGCGTATTCCAAGCATTAAATCTGCCGCGCGTTTACCCGGAGAATTGCGTCAATACTACAAAAATTTACAGGATATAAAAAACGCATACTGGAAAAAATTTACAAAACAGAAAAACAGCGCGGATGACCTTCCTTTTGGCGAGGAAGACGAAGCAAAACTTCTTGAGGCCAAGGAATTGCTGAATACGGACAAATTTGAGGATGCGGAAAAAGCGGCCCTGCATGTCATTAAAGAAAATCCTAAATCGCTCCGTGCTTATAAACTTCTTGCCGAGATTTATCTGAAAAGTAAAAATTTTCTCCATGCCGAAGCTACATGGGAGCACGTAGTAAAACTTGCGCAACGATTAAAAAATGTCTCTGCGTCTCATTATCTTCAACTTGCAGAAACCAAACTTAAATTAGAAAAAGTGGAAGATGCTTTACAAAACGCCAAGAAAGCTGTAACGTTGGAGCCTTCAAACCCAAAGATGCTTCATTTTATCACAAAAATATGCATTATGGCGAAACAAAAAGAGCTTGGTTGGAAATACTATCTCAAACTCAAGAAAAATAATCCTGCCAATGAAGGATTGGATCAATTACTCCAAGAGTTGAAGGGGGTTGGATAAAAAATGTTTTGCCCACGTAGCTCAGTTGGTAGAGCAACTCCATGGTAAGGAGTAGGTCCGCGGTTCAAATCCGCGCGTGGGCTCCATAGGGTCGGTACCAAAGCGGACAAATGGGACTGGCTGTAAACCAGTTGGCTTTCACGCCTTCGGGGGTTCGAATCCCTCCCGGCCCACCAACCTGACTGCCGTCAGGCAGGTTTACAAAAGGGAGTTTTTTGTCAAAAAATATCGCAATGTCAAAAATTTTATGCCATTCAAACTCGCAACGCATTTAGAACCAGCCGGCGATCAACCAAAAGCGATTAAAAAGTTAGTTCAAGGTCTTTCAAAAAAGCTAAAATACCAAACTCTTCTTGGGGTTACTGGATCAGGAAAAACTTTTACGATTGCAAACGTTATACAAAATGTTCAAAAGCCGACACTTGTAATCGCTCATAACAAAACGCTTGCCGCGCAACTGTGCAATGAATTCCGAGAATTTTTTCCAAAAAATGCAGTTGAATATTTTGTTTCCTATTACGATTATTATCAACCAGAGGCATATCTGCCGAGAACAGACACATACATAGAAAAAGAGGCTCAAATCAATGATGAGATTGATCGCCTGCGCCACTCAACAACCCAATCACTTCTCTCAAGGCGCGACGTGATTGTCGTCGCATCGGTTTCATGCTTATACGGACTTGGATCTCCCAAGAATTACGAAAAAGAGGTAATTTATATTAAAAAAGACGCGCTATGTGGACGAAGCATTTTGATGCGAAAACTGATTACGTTAGGGTTCACGCGAACAAGCGGCGCCATTGAACGAGGAAAATTCCGGGCACGAGGACCGATCCTTGAAATAATGCCGGTAAAAGGCGAGGTTATTTACCGCATTGAACTAAATAAAAATCTCATCGCAGGAATTCTTGAGATAGATCCGATCAGCCAAAAACGAATATGTGAACGCGCGGATCTTATAATGTTTCCTGCCCGCCACTTTGTAACACTTGAACCGGAAAAACTGAAAGCAATCAAAACAATTCGCAAGGAACTGAAAGAACGCCTCGTGTATTTCAAAAAACACGGGCTTCTTCTTGAAGAGGAGCGGCTGGAAAGGCGCACAAACTATGATCTTGAGATGATGCGGGAGATTGGCTACTGCTCTGGAATTGAAAATTACTCGCGCCATTTTGACGGCCGAGCTTCCGGAAAGCCGCCCGCGACTTTATTCTCATATTTTCCAAAGGATTTTCTCCTTATTATAGATGAATCTCATGTAACAACTCCTCAACTTCGCGGAATGTATGAAGGAGATAAGTCCCGCAAAAATACTCTTATTGAACACGGTTTTCGCCTGCCAAGCGCGCGCGACAACCGTCCGCTCATGTTTGCGGAATTTACCGCGCGCATCAATCAATGTATCTTTATTTCAGCAACTCCAAGCGAGTACGAGCTTCGCATATCATCGGAAGTAGTAGAGCAAATTATTCGGCCAACTGGATTAGTGGATCCGGAAGTTGAAGTGCGGCCGATTGTTGAGACGAACAAAAATTGGAGCCAGGTTGAAGACGTGATCGGCGAAATTGCAACGCGCGCGAAAAAACGCGAACGCGTGCTTGTAACTACACTTACCAAAAAAATGGCAGAGGACTTAACCTCGTATTTAGTTGAACGAGGTATTAAAACACGGTATCTGCATAGCGATATAAAAACGCTTGATCGTATCCGCATTCTTACTGATTTTAGAAAAGGCGTCTTTGATTGTTTGGTTGGGGTAAACCTGCTCCGCGAAGGCCTTGATTTGCCGGAAGTTACGCTTGTGGCAATTCTAGACGCTGATAAAGAAGGATTTTTGCGCTCCGAAACATCGCTTATCCAAACAATAGGCCGAGCCGCGCGCAATGTTCAAGGAAAAGTTATTTTATATGCAGATGTTATTACAGGCTCAATAAAACGCGCAGTGGATGAAACGAATCGCCGAAGAGAAAAACAGCTCGCTTATAATAAAAAACACGGCATCACGCCGCAGACGATTAAAAAAGAAATTCGTGATATCACGAAAATTTGGGGAATTAAAGAGAAGGATGTTAAAGAGATTTTGGATTTAGAATTAAAGGCGGCTCCGATCGCAAAAGTTGAAAAAATCATCGCGGAGAAAGAGCGCGAGATGCGCTTTGCCGCGAAACGTTTAGAATTTGAACTCGCAACGGTTTTGCGGGATGAGGTGAAAATGTTAAAAAAATCTCTGAACCAAAAACATACATGATAGATGCCATCACTATCAAAGGCGCGCGGGAGCATAACTTAAAAAACATATCATTAGAAATACCCCGCAATAAAATGACGGTGTTTACAGGCGTTTCCGGAAGCGGAAAATCCTCGCTTGCTTTTGATACGATTTTTGCCGAGGGGCAGAGACGTTATGTGGAATCGCTTTCTGCTTATGCGCGGCAATTTCTAGGACAAATGCAAAAGCCGGACGTGGATGAAATAGAAGGATTGTCGCCCGCGATTTCTATTGATCAAAAAGCCCACAGCGCAAATCCTCGCTCAACAGTCGCAACTATCACTGAAATTTACGACTATCTGCGCGTGCTCTTTGCGCGCATCGGAGAGCCCAACTGTCCAAAGTGCGGAAATCGAATTCAAAAAATGACAACCGACGAAATAGCTGATGCGATTCTTTTAACTCAAAAAGATGTCAAACATTCTAAAAAAGATCAGGCAGTCGTAATTTTTGCTCCGATTGTGCGCGGGCGAAAAGGGGAATACTATCAGATGCTCTACAATATGTATAATTCTGGTTTTATGAAAGTGCGCGTTGATGGGATATTGCGACTGCTCTCAAATAAAATTGAGATTGATCCCAAAAAACGCCACACTATTGAACTTGCGGTTGACACTCTTTATAAAAACGATTTCCCAAAAGACGAGCAAAGCGCATCAGCGCATGAGGAACGCGATAAACGCGAGAGGTTGAGCGAGGCAATTGAAACAGCTCTTGATTATGGAAACGGCGCCATCACAGTGCAGTTTGAAGATGGAGTTGAACACACATTTTCCTCCACTTTTAGCTGTCCTTCATGTAGATTCAGCTTTCCCGAGATTGAGCCGCGCCTGTTTAGTTTTAACAGCCCTTATGGCGCGTGCGAAACTTGCCACGGTTTGGGAACAGAGTCTCTTTTTTCTGAAATTTCATGCTCTGTCTGCTCTGGCAAACGGCTCCGTGGCGAGGCCCTTTCAGTGCTCATAAATCGTAAAAATATCGTTGAACTCTCGGAAATGACGATTGAAGAGACCACGGATTTCTTTCTTACTCTCAAACTTTCAACGCGGCAAAAGGATATTTCAAAATCAATCATGAAAGAGGTGCTAAATCGGCTTCAGTTTATGATGGACGTCGGACTGGAATACTTAACCTTAAACCGTAGAGCAGGCACTCTTTCCGGTGGCGAGGCACAGCGAATAAGGCTTGCCTCTCAAGTAGGCTCACATCTCGTAGGCGCGCTTTATGTTCTTGATGAGCCGACAATCGGACTTCATCAGCATGACAATGCCCGGCTTGTGGAAACTTTGAAACACTTGCGCGATATCGGAAACACGATTATTGTGGTTGAGCACGACGAAGACACGATTCGGGAAAGCGATTATCTCGTTGATTTCGGACCAGGAGCAGGAAAACAAGGAGGAGAAATTGTATGCTTTGGCGATATGCCGGAAATTTTAAAGAATAAAAAATCTCTTACATGTTCATATCTTCGTGGAGAAAAAGCGATTCCAGTGCCTACACAGAGAAGAAAAAATAATCTTGATAGGCTGACTATCATCGGCGCGCGGGCGAATAATCTCAAAAATATCACTGTTGAAATTCCGCTCCGGCGTTTTGTCTGTGTTACCGGCGTTTCAGGTTCTGGCAAGAGTTCGCTTCTATATGATGTTCTGTACACAAATATTGTTCGGCGCTTAAACCGCATTAAAAACACCGAGGAAAATGTAAAAGAGATCAATGGCGTAGAATATCTAAACCGCGCCGTTTTGATTGATCAGTCCCCGATCGGCAGAACTCCAAGATCAAACCCGGCGACCTATACCGGCGCGTTTGGACATATACGAGATCTATTTTCTGCAACAACTGAAGCCAGATTCAGAAATTATAAACCAGGGCGATTTTCTTTTAATATCAACGGCGGTAGGTGTGAAAATTGCCGAGGTTATGGTTATCTTGCGATTGAAATGCACTTTCTTCCGACTGTTTACATAACGTGCGACATTTGTAAAGGCAAACGTTTTAATCGCGAAACATTGGAAGTTCACTATAAAAAGAAAAACATTGCCGAGGTGCTTGCTATGACAGTTGAAGACTCTCATGAATTTTTTAAGGATATTCCGACCATTGGAGACCGCTTGAAGACATTGCGGGAAGTGGGTTTAGGATATCTTGAACTCGGACAGCCAGCAAACACTCTCTCTGGCGGAGAGGCGCAACGCGTTAAGCTTTCTAAAGAACTTTCACGGCGAGCAGGGGAGCGAACACTATATTTGTTCGATGAGCCGACAACAGGTTTGCACTTTGACGACGTCCGTCAATTATTGACAGTACTCCAAAAAATTGTCTTGCAGGGGAGTACAGTTGTGGTGATTGAGCATAATATGGATGTTATTAAAACAGCGGATTATATTATTGATTTAGGGCCAGGAGGTGGAATAAACGGCGGGCAGGTAATCGCAACCGGGACCCCAGAGGACGTGGCGCAAAATGAGAAAAGTTTAACCGGGAAGTATCTGAAAAAATATGTGAAATCATAGAACCGCCACCAAAGGCGGTGTTAATTTTCTATACAGAACAGATCGTGATAACAAGCTTTTTCATGAAAAAAAGCACTCAACTGCGCTTCTCAAAATTTGTCAAGCATTTACCAAAGACTCCCGGAGTGTACCTAATGAAGAACGTAAAAGGAGAGGTGATTTACGTCGGAAGAGCAGGATCGCTCAAAAAACGCGTTTCTTCATATTTTATAAAAGCTCATGACGCCAAAACTGAAGCGCTTGTATCGCACGTCGCTTCAATTGACTGTAAAAAAACTGATTCAGTGCTTGAAGCAACTTTCAAAGAAGCGGAACTAATCAAAAAACATCAGCCGAAATATAATATAGAACAAAAAGACGACAAAAGTTTTATCTATGTCGTGATTACAAAAGACATTTACCCGCGCGTGCTAGTTGCGCGAGGGAGGGAATTAGAAAAAACGCCCGGACTCTATCAAGCCGTCTTTGGCCCATTCAAAAGCAGAGATCTTGTTCAATCATTATTGAAACTTGTGCGGAAAATAATTCCGTTTAGCGCTTGCAAACCGCCAAGAGATCAAAAAAAAATAAAACCTTGTTTTTACAATCATTTAGGCCTTTGCCCCGGTGTGTGCACTCTCGCGATTACTCCGCGCGAGTACAAAAAAATAATCAAAAATCTCATTCTATTTTTCAGTGGAAAACGCAAACGCGTCATCGCAAATCTCGTACGTGAAATGGAACGATTGAGCAAAGAAGAAGATTTTGAATCAGCGGCGCGAATCAGAAATCAGCTCCATAACCTGAAACATATATGCGATGTCGCTCTTATGAAAAAAGAGGAAATATCGCGGATTCCGTTTCGCCGCATTGAGGGGTACGACGTTTCCAATATCAGTGGTAAATATGCGGTAGGGAGCATGGTTGTCTTCATAAATGGGGAGCCGGATAAAAAAGAATACAGGAAATTCAAAATAAAAACAGTTGAAGGTATTAACGATACAGAAATGCTTAAAGAAATTTTGCGACGGCGTTTTACACACAAGGAATGGAGTCTGCCGGATCTGATTTTTATTGACGGCGGAACAGCGCAGGTGAATGCTGGAGTAGAAATCGCAAGATCAATGAATTTTTTTGTCCCGATTGTCGGCATCGCAAAAGGAAAAACTAGAAAAAAGGTTGAACTTATATTCAATAAAGAGGCAAAAATTTTCAAAAAAGAAATTATGGAATTAAGAGAGCTGTTTGCGCGCGTTCGCGACGAAGCCCATCGTTTTGCCCTATCGTATCACAAGAAACTGCGAAAATTTGCTATTAAACACAGCTAATTGACTTTTTCCTTTTTGTAACCTACTATTGAAAGATAACTTATCTAAAACCTAAACCTATGGCATCAAAAAAAGACACGCTAATTTGGCTTCAATGCGGAGTATGTAAGCAAAGAACATATCACATTTCCTTTAGCAAAAAGAAGGAAACAAAATTGAAAGAACACTCTAAATTTTGTATGTTTTGTCGCAAGCATACGCCACAAAATCAAACCAAGTGATATGCCGAAAAATGAGAAAAAAACGCGCGAACCAAAAGAGTTCCTTTCAGTTTTTCTTATCATTGTTATTCTAAGCGGTATTCTCCTTATTGCGGCTTCGTATTTGGCAAAAAAATAAAAAGAGACAACCACAGTCTCTTTTTTTAATCGCTCACACTTTTAATGAACTACTCCGTTGATTTTTTCGCAGAATTTTTTCGCAACGCCTTTTGCGCCTGCAATGCTTTGCTTTTTTCACCGCGCGCTTTAAATCGTTCTACTCGCCCAGCAGTATCCATAAGTTTCTTCTTGCCGGTATAAAACGGATGGCAATTAGAGCAGACTTCCGTATGCATTGTTTCTTTTGTTGAACCTACAATAAGAACATTTCCGCATGAACAGGTTATTGTTGCCTTTTCGTGATATGCTGGATGGATTGATAGTTTCATATAAAATCTCTTTAAGCAAAAATCTAGCAAAAAATGCATATCTTGTCAAAGTAATCATTTTGCGCTACCATAATTCTCTAATCTTAAACACACTCTTCAACTATGAAAATTCCAGATATTCTTGAACTCCTGAAAGCAGGGGCTCACTTCGGACATAAAAAATCAAAATGGCATCCTTCAATGGAGCCTTACATCTTTACAGAGCGGAAAGGCGTGCATATTATTGATTTGAAACAAACGATGGATTCGCTGGTTTCCGCCGCAGAATTTGTAAAAAAGACTGTTCAGAACGGAGGGATAATTTTATTTATCGGCACGAAAAAGCAATTAAAAAATGTCGTAAAAGAATCTGCTATAGCTTCTCAAATGCCATATATTATAGAAAAATGGGTCGGCGGAACAATCACAAACTGGGCGATTGTAAGAAAACAGATAAACAAATTAAGAAAAAGACGCGAGGAAAAAGAGAAAGGCGAATGGGCAAAATACACGAAAAAAGAACAGTTGATTTTACAAAGCGGATTTGAAAAATTAGAGAGCATATATGGCGGAATCGTAAATCTTGAAAAAATACCGGATGCGCTTTTTATTACGGACTGCAAAGAAAGTAAAACCGCAGTGCGCGAGGCAGAGGCGCAGAATATCCCGATAATCGCTATTACAGACTCAAATGTTGATATTCGTCCGATTGCCTATCCGATTCCGGCAAACGATGACGCGATCAATTCCGTAAAAATGATTCTCAAAACAATAACAGAAGCGATTGTGGAGGCGAAGAACGCATCAACAAATCCTCCGGAAGCGGCTCCGGAAGTTAAACCATGATTGATATACAGCTCGTTAAAAAACTTCGCGATGAAACCGGGGCAGGGGTCGTGGACTGCCGCGAATCTTTGGAAAAAGCAGGTGGCAATATTACAAAAGCAAAAGAAATTTTGCGCAAAATCGGCGTTATCATTGCGGCAAAAAAAAGTTCCAGGCAAACAGGCGAAGGCGCGATTGGCGTATATGTCCACACTAATGGAAAGCTCGCGGCTCTAGTATCGCTCCGCTCGGAAACTGACTTTGTGGCGAGAAATAATGAGTTCAAGGAACTCGCAAAAGACTTGGCGATGCAGGTCGCGGCTATGCAACCGTTATATCGCTCTTCTAAAGATATCCCGAGTGAAGTCATAGAAAAAGAAATAGAAATAGAAACCGAGAAACTTTCAAAAGAAGGAAAGCCGGCGTATATCAGTGATACTATTCTTGATGGAAAATTGCGTAAATATTACGAAACAGTGTGTTTGCTTAATCAGCCGTTTGTAAAAGACGACACGCGATCAGTGGAATCCGTGATACAGGAAAAAATACAAAAATTGGGGGAAAATATTGAAGTAGGGGAGTTTGTGCGGATGGTGGTGTAATGAATTTCTAACAAGTCTTCTGCCTCACTAAACTAAGTGAACGCAACGAAAAAAGAATGGATATTTCCAAACCATAATTATGTTCTACAACCGCATCCTCCTCAAACTCTCCGGCGGTCTCTTTAGTGGCGAAGACGGCAGTGGTTTAAATTTTTCCGCCATTGCGAAAATCGCTGATGAAATTATCGCGGCGAAAAATAGCGGCATTGAAATTACTGTTGTAAACGGCGCTGGAAACATTTTTAGAGGCAGGAATCGCCCTCCAACATTTGATAGAATCGCGGCCGATCAGATCGGATTCATGGCAGGCATTCCAAATTCTCTTGCGCTTTTGGAAATTCTGAACGGAAACGGAGTTGACACGCGATTAATGTCTGCATTTGAAATTCCTGGGATTGCGCGAAAGTTTGATCCTTTTAAAGCCCGCAAACTCCTTCAAGAAGGAAAAATTATAATCTGCGCCGGAGGAACAGGAGAGGCATTTTTTACTCACGATACGGCGGCTGTTTTACGAGCGTTAGAGATAAAAGCCGATGCCCTCTTCAAAGCAACTGATGTTGACGGCGTGTATTCGGAGGATCCAGAGGTGAATCCAACGGCCAAACGATACGATACGCTTTCGTACGACGAAGCAATCGCAAAAAATTTGCGGATTTTAGATCAAACCGCCTTCACGCTCGCAGGAGAAAACGCGCTTCCGATTGTCGTATTTAAGTGGGCTCCCGACTCTCTCTCTCGCGTCTTAAAAAATCCTTCTCTCGGGACGATTATATCGTAGAATATTTATGAAACATAAAATTTTAAACTAGAATGTTTGCGGGAGGAAAAGAGAGATATGTTAAATTGGCTTACCACGCAAGAAAATAGTATTATTGCGCATGCGCGTGTTAAAATTCCTGCTTAGCATGTCAAACCTCGCACAGAAAACCGTTGCATAAAGGCACATTGTTTGCAATTTTAAGACAAGTAAAACTTACGCCAGATGAAATTAAAAAATTTCTGTAAAGTATGAAATCCAGCCGACCGGTAAAACTTCAAGGAAAACGCGTTAACCTGTGTCCGCTGGATGAAAAAGATCTGCATATTTTTCATAAGTGGATAACTGATTTAGAAGTTACTAAAACTACGGTAAGTTCGTCAAAAATTTTTACTGTAGTCGATGAACTTCAATGGTTGAAAGATGCTAAATCAAAAACAAAAGAAGGTACGAGTTTTACCCTCGCGATCTTAACAAAACAAGCGCAACTGATTGGGATAAGCACGCTTCGCAACACTGAAGACGTTAATCGCAAAGCTGAATTTGGAATTGTTATTGGAGAAAAAGCATACTGGAGCAAAGGTTATGGTAGAGAAGCGACTACTTTAATGCTTGATTTTGCCTTCAATGTCTTGAATCTGCATTCCGTCTCGCTTGGCGTATACAGTTACAACATGCGAGCCCTTCGCGCGTATCAAGCTGTTGGCTTCAGAAAAACTGGACTACTCCGCGAAGCGCATTTCTGGGGCGGCACGTATTATGATATAATCCAGATGGACATTTTAGCCCAGGAATTTAAAAACTCTAAAATCAAAAATTTTATTTTAGAATCACAAAAAACTGTATAAACAACAAAGGTTACGAGGATACAAAATTAGTAATTGGTAATTTATAACATGAAACGCATCGCCATCAACGGCTTTGGCCGCATCGGCCGGGCCGCATTCAAAATAGCCTTGGAGCACAAAAACGAGCTTGATGTCGTAGCCATCAACGATCTCTTTGATACAAAAATACTTGCCTATCTTCTGCGTTACGACAGTGTATACGGAAAATATGAAAAAGAGGTAAATTTTGAGGAGAAGCACCTCATTGTTGAAGGAAAATCGTATCCTGTGTACGCGGAAAAAGAGCCGCAGAAACTACCATGGGGAACTCTGGAAGTTGACACTGTTATTGAATCAACTGGAATTTTCACAAGCGAAGAAAAAATGCGCCTTCATCTTGAGGCAGGAGCAAAAAAGGTTCTGCTCTCGGCGCCTCCAAAAGGCGCGGGCATTTCCACTCACATCCTCGGAGTTTCGGATATCGCGCGCGATTCTAATCCCTTAAAATCAAACGCCTCTTGCACAACAAATAGCATCACCGCGCCTGTGTATCTGATGCATCAACGTTTTGGGGTGAAAAAAGCGCTTCTCACAACTGTTCACGGTTACACCGCGGATCAAAATCTTGTTGACGGCCCGCATCGCGATCTTAGGCGAGCGCGCGCCGCGGCAATCAATATCGTCCCGACGACAACCGGCGCCGCGATTTCAACGACAGAAGTTATCACTGACTTGAAAGGAAAATTTGACGGCATCGCGCTTCGGGTGCCGGTTCCAGCGGGCTCGGTTTCTGACATAACGATGGTGCTTGCAAAATCGGTTACTGTTGAAGAAGTAAATAACACATTCAAAGAGGCGGCAAACTCTCCGCGTTACAAAGGCATCATCGGAGTCTCGGAAGATCCGATCGTATCAAGCGACATCTTAAAAACCTCATACTCCGGCATCATTGATCTGCCGTTTACAAAAGTTGTTGACGGAGACTTGGTGAAAATTCTGTCGTGGTATGATAATGAATGGGGATACGCCTGTCGTCTTATTGAATCGGTTATACAAGGATCATGACAATACCTGATCTCGTTTTCAAAAATCTTGAACGCAAAGAAAACGCTCAAGCATTGGCTCAAATACAAGAGGGCGAATATCGCTTTATAACATACAGAAAACTTTACAAAAAGACCCTGCGATTTGCCGAGGGTCTTTTTCGTTTGGGAACGCGCGGAGGGGACACAGTGGCAATCTTTAGCGAGAATCGGAGCGAATGGGTGATTGCTGATCTTGCTATTCAAATGCTCGGCGCGATTACAGTTCCGATCCATTCTGTGTTTCAGGAAAAATACGTAAGACATATTCTAAACGATTGCGGCGCCAAAATCGCTATAATCTCCGACAATCATTTATTTGAAAAATTGAACCATATCCACAACGGTCTACCGCTCCACACAATTATTTACTGCGCAAAAAATAAAATTCTCGGCTTGAATCAGAAAAAACATTTTCACTTTACAGATTTTACGCGCAAATATAGTAAAACAAATCCGATGAATTTGCGTTATTCATCAAGTATAGCAACAATTATTTACACATCCGGCACAACAGGCATGCCAAAAGGCGCGGCGCTGACACATGAAAATATCGTAAGCAATGTGGAGGCGATACAGCGGGCAATTCCATTGCATATGGATGATCGGCTTCTTTCAATACTGCCGCTCTCGCACGTTTTTGAACGCACTGCCGGCTGTTATGCGCCGCTTACTTCCGGGGCATGTATTTTTTATGGAGAGTCCTCTCGCGATCCGCGCGCGATCCCGCATGATCTGAAACGCGCGCGCCCGACCGTTCTCCTCGGCGTCCCTCGTATTTTTGAGAAAGCGCATGAGAAAATACTTGCAAACAAAATGTTTCATATTGTAAAATATCTTCCTTGCGGCGGCGCTCTTCTTTCGCGCATAATCAAAAAACGATTCGGCGGCGCCATTCGTTTGTGCGTCTCGGGCGGAGCGTCTTTAGACAAGGCAATCGGCGCATTTTTTCACAAATACGGACTCACTATTCTTGAAGGATACGGCCTTACAGAGACCTCGCCTGTCATTTCATGCAATCGCGAAAACGCGCATGTGTTTGGCTCATGCGGGCTTCCTCTTGATAATCTGATTGTGAAAATTGCGGATGACGGAGAAATTATTGTGAAAGGGCCGTCTGTCATGCAAGGGTATTATAAACTGCCCGGGGCGACGCAAGCGGCATTTACTTTAGAGGGATTTTTCAAAACCGGAGATCTTGGTTCAATTGATGCTGACGGATTTCTCCACATCACCGGGCGCAAAAAAAACATCCTTGTTCTTTCAACCGGAAAAAACGTTCAGCCAGAAGAGATTGAAACCGCGCTGAATGCGAGCCCGTTTATAACACAGGCGATTGTAGTCGGAGACGGAAAAAAAATGGTAACCGCGCTTATCGCGCCAGAACGAGAAATGTTAAAAGCGGAAGGGATTGCGGAAGAACGCTCCGCGCATACCCGCATTCAGGAAGAAATTAATCGCATTCTCGCGGATTTCCCTGAACACGAGCGCATAAAAAAAATTACCATTCTTAAAGAGCCGTTTTTAGTGGAACGTGACGAACTCACGCCCACATTAAAACTTAAACGAAAGGTGATTGAAGAGAGGTATAAAGAAGTGATTGGGGAGATGTACAGAGTATAAAGCCGCTTGTATCAAGGATAGCGACGTGATACAGTAGGGAAATGACCACTCTTCAATCTCTCACGCTCGGCATAACGCAAGGGCTCACGGAATTTTTACCGATTTCAAGTTCCGGGCATTTGATTCTTATTCCAAAACTGTTTCATTGGCCTCTTCAGACACTAGGCTTTGACGCGGCTCTGCATCTGGGCACTCTTTTTGCAGTGCTCTTTTATTTCCGCTCTGATCTGCGGCGCCTGATGATCGCAGTGTTCGCGCGCAAAAATCCGTCATACAGGGAAGATCGCCGACTTGCGCTTGCAATAATTTTAGGAATTATTCCGGCTGGAACAGCTGGAGCGCTTGCAAACGACATTATTGAAACTCGTTTTCGCGCGCTTGAAGTTGTCGGCGCAAATTTGATTATCTTTGGGATACTGCTCATCGCCGCTGATTTCTTCGCAAAACGAAACGAACAAAAAAGCGCAAACTCCGGGGTCGGCCCGATGCGCGCGCTAATTATAGGATGCGCGCAGATATTCTCGCTCATTCCTGGCGCTTCGCGTTCCGGAGTAACGATCACTGCCGGAATTTTTTCCGGATTGTCCCGCGCAAACGGCGCGCGATTTTCATTCCTAATGAGCATCCCGCTTATCGCGGCGGCCGGGGCATTCAAACTTCGCGATATTTTTGGGAGCGGGGATATATCAGTTGAAATACTGCCGCTTAGCATAGGATTTATAAGTTCAGCTCTTGTCGGATTGATCGCCATTGAAATTTTGATGAAAACTCTGTCGCGATTCGGACTCGCGATATACGGAATATATCGGATTATCGCAGGCTCGCTCATCTTGCTTTTTTTGTAGAGACAGCGTAGATTTCAAAACCACCTTACTTGTTCTTCATGTCAAAATTTTACCTCACAACTCCAATTTATTACGTCAACGCCATGCCGCATATCGGACACGCTTACACAACTCTTGCGGCGGACGCAATAGCTAGATACTATCGGCAAAAAATCGGAGAAGATCGCGTATTTTTTTTGACAGGCACAGACGAACACGGAGCAAAAATAGCCGAAGCCGCGGAGCGAGATGGAAAAAATCCAAAATTATTTTGCGATGAAATAGCTACGCTTTTTGTAAGCACATGGCAGAGACTTAATATATCTCATAATCACTTTATCCGCACAACCGATGAATATCACGAACAAGGCGCGGCAGAATTTTTGCGGGCATTAAAAGTTAAAGGCGCGCTTTATGAAGGAGACTATGCTGGGCTCTACTGTAACGGATGTGAGAGTTTTATCACTGAAAAACAGTTGAGAGAGGACGGCTTATGTAAAGATCATTTGCGAAAACCGGAGCGGATCGTTGAAAAAAATTGGTTTTTTAAACTTGACAAATATCTTCCAAAAATTCAAACAATCATAGAACAAGGCGCAATAAGCGTGCTTCCGGAGGCGAGAACTGAAGAAGTGCTTGGGCTCTTTCGCCAAGGAATGGAAAATTTTTCTGTCTCGCGCCCGAACGTAAGATGGGGGATACCGCTTCCATGGGACAACGCTCAAACGATGTATGTATGGGTGGAGGCGCTCTTGAATTACTGGACAGCCGTCCATAAACGCCAAATGTTTTGGCCGCCGGATTTGCAAATAATAGGCAAAGACATTATTAAATTCCACTGCATTTACTGGCCTGCGATGCTCCTCGCATACTACGATGGAGATGCGGAGAAGATTCCGAAAACGATATTCGCGCATGGATTTTTTACTGTAAACGGGCAGAAAATGAGCAAAACGCTTGGCAACGTCATTGATCCAAATGATCTTTGCGATCGCTATGGGAGAGACGGCGCGCGCTATCTAATACTTTCGCAATTTCCATTCGGCTCTGACGGAGATATTGAAGAAGGTAAGTTTGATGAAAAATACAACGCGGACCTGGCAAACGGAATCGGAAATTTGGTGTCGCGTGTAACGACTTTGTGTGTAAAACAAATAACAGATTGGCAAAAATTTTGGAAACTTGAAGAGGAGCAGGAAATAAAAGGCGAAAAGCAAGACGCAAAGGAATTGATAAACAATTTCATGTTATACGAAATGATACAGAGTGTAATCCAAGATGCGCGATTGTGCGATGAAATCCTCGCAAAAGAAAAACCATGGCAATACGATAAACAAAAAGAACAGGAAAAAATTACCGCTGATCTTGCATATTTAATCTCTCGCATTCTTTCCATTGCTAAAGATATTGCCCCCTTTTTGCCGTTAACAACAAAAACGATACAAAAAAAAATTGACATTTCTAAAAAAATCATTGAACCAGTGACGCTATTCCCGCGCAAATAGTTTTGAATTTTGAAATTTGCATTTTGAGTTTTTATTTATGTTCTCCAAACTTTTCAGCCGCCTATCAAAAGATATGGGTATTGACCTTGGCACGGCAAATACGCTTGTATTTGTGAAAGATAAGGGAATCGTCTTAAATGAACCTTCTGTTGTGGCGCTGAACACGCGCACCGAGGAAATTCTCGCGGTCGGCGAAGAGGCAAAAAAGATGGTTGGTAAAACTCCGGCTCACATCGTCGCGATAAAGCCTCTTCAGGATGGAGTGATATCTGATTTTGAAGTTACGGAAAAAATGTTGCGATATTTCATACAAAAGACGCACAAGGAAACGCGCGGATTTGCGCCGCGTCCGCGGGTTGTGATCGGCATTCCTATGGACGTAACGGAAGTTGAACGAAAAGCGGTTGAAGACGCGACTCTTTCCGCGGGCGCGCGCGAAGTGTATCTTATTGAAGAGCCTCTTGCCGCCGCGATAGGCTCGCGCATTCCCATCCACGAACCGTCCGGCTTCATGCTTGTTGACATCGGTGGAGGAACAACAGAAATTGCGGTGATATCTCTTGGCGGAATCGTTTCTAAAAAATCGCTCCGTCTTGCCGGCAATGAATTGAATGAGAATATATTGCGCTATGTGCGGGAAAATTTTAACATTCTGATCGGCGAAAAAACTGCCGAAGAAATAAAAATTAAGATCGGCTCCGTCTTGCCGGCAAAAGAAGTGCTCGGATATAAAATTCGCGGGCGGAATCTTCTTGATGGGCTACCGACTGAAACTACGATCACAAACGAAGAGGCGCGCGAAGCGATTCTTCCCACGATAACAACAATGATTGAAAATATCATCAGCACTATTGAAGCGACGCCGCCGGAGCTTGTCGCGGACATCCATGAACGCGGCATCATGCTTGCAGGAGGCGGCGCGCTTTTACGCGGGCTAGATACGATGATCTCACAGCGCACGCGCGTGCCCGTGCATATTGTTGACGATCCGCTGACGGCGGTTGTACGCGGCACCGGGCTTTTACTTGAAGACATCGCGCTTTTGAAACAGGTAAAACTGCCGTCTGCCGGGTTGTAATTATAATATGTTTCTCACTAAAAAATTTGCGATTGCATTTTTTCTGTTTGCTCTCGTTGTAGCGCTCTATCATCTTTCACTCCTCTCTACGCTTGATAAAGCAACGCGCGCGATCTTAAATCCTTTGCAGGCGCAGGCCATAAATTTGGCGCAAAACACAAATACCGAACTTTCCATTGCGCTTTCTTCAAAACGCGCGCTTTTGACGCAAGTCCGCAGACTGGAAAAAAAAACGCTGGAATTAACATCGGAAATTCTTGCTCTGCAAAAAATAAAACAGGAAAATGAAGAGCTACGGGCAATCTTAAAATTTGGAACGGAAACGCGATTCACCATTCTCCCATCGCGCATAATTCATATAACAAATAAAGACGGGGAACAGGCAATTCTTTTGGACAATGGCGCGAAGGATGGCATTGTAAAAGGAAACGCGGTTGTTGTTCTAAACGGCACAATCATCGGAAAAGTAATAGAGGTAAGCGATGAAGTCGCGCGAGTTCGGCTTACTACTGATAATAAAAGCGCGATTCTTGCAACAGTCGGAGACGGCGCTAATTTTGTTGCCGGCGTTGCGAGCGGGAGCCAGAATACAGCAATAAAATTAGACTTGATCCCGAAAAATATCCCTTTGTCAGAAGGCATGCGCGTTTACACAAACGGTTTGGAAGAAGGAATCCCATCGTCGCTTTACATCGGCTCCATATCCGCGCTTGAGGAGAGCGACAATGAAATTTTCAATGCCGCGGCAATCGTCCCGCCGTACTCAATAGAAAACTTTATCACCGCGTCTGTAATCACACACTCATGAATCGCATCCGCGACGCTATTATTATATTGTCTGCTATCACGACGCTTCTTCTTTTTGATATTTTTTTCTCCGGGCTGATTCAGCCGTTTAATGCGATTGAGATCATACAGATTGCGATCCTGCTTATATTCCTTGAATTTTCTCTGGAACACGCATGCATCGCCTCTATTATTTTAGGAGGACTGGAAGATTATTCTGCTTTGCAATATCTGGGGTTGCAAACCGTTATCTATCTCATTGCGCTTCTTATTCTCGCATTCGTCCGCGGCGCGATTATCACCGACGAAAATAAAATAACTATTCTTATAAGCGGTATTCTCTTCTTTACTACTGTAATCATCTCGCAGATGCTTTTGAAGTGGAGTATAAATTATGAAGCAGTGTTTGAAATTCTGTTTGGAATTACAATAAACAGCGCGCTTGCGGTATCCGGGTATTTTATTATAGAAAAAATTCATAAAGAAATTGATAAACGTTTTTTATGAAAATCAGAAATTTTAATAAAAGGGCGTATGAAGGGACAGAATATTCTCCGTCGCTCTCCCCGCTTGATACTCTGCATAAACCGTATGATAATATGCGTATCCGCATTATGCACGCCGGAATATGGTGCGCTCTTCTTGCGTTATTGGCAACATTAAGTTTTTTAGAGATAATTCATGGCGAGACTTACAGAGAACTTGCAGAACAAAATCGCATTCGCGTAAAGGAAAAAATTCCTCCACGCGGCATCATTTACGCAAGCGATGGCACTCCGCTTGTGGTGAATGCGCCGGAGTTCACACTCCTTGCAACGCCTTTTGATATTTACGCAAACAATTTTCCGATTGAAACAATTATCGCAAAACTGGAAGAACGCTTTGGAAAAACTGATGATCTCACAGAAGGCGCAAAACGTCTTGCTTCATATTCGTACGTGCCAATCGTCTTAAAAAAAAATCTCTCTTATGAAGAGGGCATAAAACTCGTCCCGGTCATCGCCGAATGGCCAGGAGTTTTTTTACAAGAATCCTTTAACCGCGAATATCCATACAAAAATCTTTTAGCCCACATAATAGGATATACAAGCGCGGTAAAAAAAGAAGACATGACGCGCGATTCGTTTTACTCTTTTTCAGACGCGCGCGGGCAAAACGGAGTAGAGGCATGGTACGAAAAAGAACTGCGCGGCGTAAAAGGAACGCGCGAAGTGCAGGTAAACGCGTTTGGTAAAGAAGATCGGATTATTTCAGAAACGGATCCGAAGAAGGGGGAAGATATATTGCTCTCAATTGACCTTAGCCTCCAAGAGATGTTAACTGCGCGCATAGAGGAGGAGATGCAAAAACGCGGCGTAAAACGCGCGGCTGGGATTGCGATGGATCCTAGAAACGGGGAGATTCTTGCGTTAATTTCACTGCCGGCGTTTGATAATAATTTATTCACAACTAGCTTCAGTCAAGAAAAATTTCAACAGATAATTTCTGATGAAAACAGCCCGTTGTTTAATCGCGCAATCGCCGGCGAGTATCCGCCTGGCTCAACGTTTAAGATTATTGTCGGATCCGCGGCGCTTGAAGAAGGAGTAACAGATGAACGTTTCAGCGTTCTTTCAACCGGAGGCATTAGAGTTGGCGAGTGGTTCTTTCCGGACTGGCTCCCCGGGGGCCATGGAACGACAGACATCAGACGAGCGATTGCATGGTCAGTGAATACATACTTTTATACAATCGGAGGTGGAGTTCCAAATCGCGAAGGTTTAGGCATAGATCGCATAGTCTCATACGCCAAGAAATTTAACCTGGGAGTCAAAACAGGAGTTGATCTGACAGGGGAGGGGAGAGGATTTCTTCCGACAAAAGAGTGGAAATTTGCCGCCAAAAACGAACGCTGGTATCTTGGAGACACCTATCATGCGAGTATCGGGCAGGGAGATATTCTTGCGACTCCATTACAGATCGCACTTTATACAATCTTCTTTGCAAACGGCGGCGTATTATATCGGCCGCATATAGTGAAAAAAGAAAGAGTAATTATTGACAAAAATTTTATTTCCACTCACAATGTTGACGTTATTCGCGAAGGATTGCGCGATACAGTGCGGTATGGAAGCGCTCGCTCGCTTGAAATACCTGGAATAGAGCCTGCTGGCAAAACAGGCACCGCGGAATTTTCAAAAGACAAAAAACCGCATGGATGGTTTACTGGGTTTGCCCCATTTAATAATCCGGAAATTGTGATTACGGTTCTAATGGAAGAAAGCGGAGGATCAGAGGCCGCGGCGCCTATTGCCCGCGACTTTTTTAATTGGTACTTTACGAGAAGCAAGAAGTTGGAAGTTAGAAATTAGAATCGCTTGAAAATAGGTTCTTAGTCCTTACTTCTTAAATTCTTAATTCTCAACTCTCATGGACAACAATAAATTTATTACACCAACAGGGAAGCAAAAACTGGAAGAAGAGCTTACCTTGTTGAAAAATAGGCGCGTGCTTGTTGCGCAAAAAATTAAAGACGCAAAAGAACTTGGCGATCTCTCTGAAAACGCTGAATATCACGCCGCAAAAGAAGAACAGGGGCTGATTGAATCACGTATCCTGGAAATTGAGTCACTGCTCAAAAGCGCAACTGTGGTTCAGCCGACCGGTTCAAAGACACGAATCTCAATCGGATCGCGGCTTACGGCACGATCAAACCAAGGAGAAATTATAGAATACGAAATTGTCGGCATGAGCGAAGCGGATCCGAAACATGGAAAAATTTCTGCCCACTCTCCGATCGGCGCCGCGTTTCTCGGAGCGAAAAAAGGCGATATTATTAAAGTTGTCATACCTGCCGGCAAAATAGAATTTACTGTCCAAGATATTCGCTGATGATTCATGCACTTACACGACTTCTAAAACGCTATCCAACGTTTATCAGGTACTGCCTGATCGGGAGCGTAAGCGCCGGAATTGATTTTTCAATACTCATCATGAGCATTGAAATTATAGGATTTCCCCTTTTGGCGGCAAATACGCTTTCATTTTCAGTTGCGGCTTTTAACAGTTTTTACCTGAACCGCCGCATTACCTTTCAAAATACTTATCCTGATGTTTTCCGTCAGTTCGTTCTCTTTATAGCTTGCTCGCTTATTGGAGTTGCAATCAACAACGCGGTTCTTTTTTTGATGGCGCGCATAATCGGGATCTGGTACGTGTTTGGTAAAATAATCGCAACCGGGGCGGCGCTTGTTTGGAATTATTCAATAAATAAGCGGATAATTTTTGCGAAACAAAATGATAACGACTTCTAAAACTCGTTCTACAGTTATCTCCTTATTCGCGTTCTCCTTTTTTTTCCTCATGATCTTTTTCCGCGGAAGATTTGAAGGTTATGAAAAGGAAACCTTTTTTGCCGCGCGCGCGCTTCTTTTTGGAGGAAATATCGATGCGAGAATCGGCGCTATCGGCGTTTTTCTTTCAATACCATTCGCGCTTCTATATGAAGCCGCAAACCGTTTGGGATTCGAAACCATAAGGGATTTTATGGGGCCCATCTCGGTTGTGTTCTATAGCGCGCTTATTCCTGTTGTATTCTACGTATTAAACGATCTGCTTTTTGAAAATCGCCGCATTGCAATCATTCAAAGCATTCTTCTTCTTACAGGAACCATGATTTTTCCGTACTCGTTTATCGGCATGGAGCATGAAGTAACTCTACTCCTCATAGTCTCATATTGTTTTCTTGTTTATTATCACAAAAAAAGCAACGCGAAATTTCTTATCCTTTGCGGGATTGCTCTTGCCGGCGCAGTGCTCATAAAATCGTACAGTATTCTTTTTGCTCTCCCGATTGCGCTGTATCTTGTTAATTCCCGACGGATTATAAAAGATAAAAAGGCGATAACTCTATGCGCCTTAACTCTTTGCGTCGGCATTGGCGCGCATTTCTTGTGGAACTACGCGATCTTTGGAAACTTTTTGAGAGGCAGGTATAATCTCTCATGGGAGTTTCAATACGATTCAATTGTTGCCGGATTGCACGGATTTCTATTTTCCGCCGGCAAAAGCATCTTCCTTTTCAATCCGGTGCTCGTTCTCGCTATTCCAGGAATTTTAACATTCTGGAAAAAAGAACGCGCGTTGTGTTCTTCCGCAATCGCCGGAATTTTCATCTTTATTCTCTTTCAAGCTCCGTTCCGATTTTGGACCGATGAAATCTGGGGTCCGCGAAAACTTTTGTTGATTGTGCCGCTCGCGCTTATTCCCGCAGGATACGTATGGCGCGAAATTCCAAAAATGCGACTGTGGATAAAAATCGCGAACGCAGGAATTATACTAGCCAGTATCTTTGTTCAAATTCTAGGGAGTCTGTATAGTACAGGCAAATACCTATTTTACCTCCGCGAGATTAAACTGGATGCGCTTCCATTAATGCAATATATGCCGTCTCTGTCTCAAGTTAATGTGCATTGGTTTTTTCTCAAAGCGTATCTCTATCATCTCATGGGCTTCACGCTACCTGTATTTACTTATAAAATTGAAAGCTGGATGCGCGCGCTTTTTACAAACGGGCGAGATGTTGTGCTTATCGGTGGAGAGATAACGCCAAAAGAAATTTTTTACACGCCTGACCTATGGTATTTGTCAAAACAAATTCCGTATATGTGGGTCTCCGTGGAATACAAAATACTTTACCTTGTTATTATTTTTATAGGCATAGCAATAAGCGGAAAAACGCTTTATGAGAGAGTCAGATAAAAAACTTTCTATAATCATTCCGGCTTTCAACGAAGAAAACACGATCGCCGTTATCATTGACAGAATCGCGGCGTTGCTTTTTAAAGACGCAGAAATAATCGTTGTTGACGACGGATCAACTGACGAGACCAAAGTGAAAGTGCTCGCGTGTCAAAAAAAATATCCAGAAATTTCTCTTATATTTATTCCGCTTGCGATAAATGCGGGAAAATCAAAGGCGATTCAAGCCGGACTCGCGCAAGCTAAAGGCGGATACACTATTATTCAGGATGCTGATTTAGAATACGATCCGGCTGATATTCTGCGGCTTCTTGATAAAGCTCAAGAAAATGAAACAGATGCGGTGTACGGAAGCCGTTTCCTCGCAAAACCATTTCCAAAAAATATGGGAATTATGAACTGGTTTGCAAACATGGGAATCACTATGCTCGCGAATTTCCTCTACGGCGCGCGGCTCACAGATCAAAATACCTGCTACAAATTAGTAAAAACGGAACTTTTGAAAAATTTAGCGCTCGCTTCATACGGTTTTGAATTTTGCGCCGAAGTTACAGCAAAACTGCGCAAACGCGGCGTTTCAATCGCAGAGCTTCCGATTTCCTACACGGCGCGCAAAAAATCATCAGGAAAAAAAATCAAATGGTTCCACATTTTTCCGATCGTGAGGACGCTTATTGCTGAACGTTTTGGATTATAAAAATGAAGTTCATGGCGCGTTCTTTTCGTATACTTTAAGAAGAGATGCGGTCTCATTAAGCGCCGCATCGGCTTTAGCGTCAAAGTTCAGATATTTATTCAAGAAAGCGGTTGCGTAGGTGTTTATCACCTGAACAAATTGATCTTGCTTCTGACATTCTTGGATCGTGCTGTAGGGAGTGCACACGCCATTAAAGAAAGTGCCGTGGCTCGCGCCATTGCCCAGTTTAAGAAAATACTTTGGGCCGCTCGCGTTTGCATATATGTCTTTGCGAGCATTGCCATATTGGTCTAGGTCATCGTTATCATCACCTTGAATAAGCATAATCGGAACAGTAAC
>Ga0209417_1000582_pt1 | contig 82898 bp, 74 predicted proteins | sample RifGroF2_FD_184002 | JGI IMG/M metagenome (GOLD analysis project Ga0209417, IMG submission 184002) | Groundwater microbial communities from Rifle, Colorado, USA - Groundwater F2 (SPAdes) (version 2) | ecosystem: Environmental > Aquatic > Deep subsurface > Groundwater | place: Rifle, Colorado... | reverse complement strand
ATCAACACGATAAACAAAAAGAAAAAAGAAGCAAAAAAGAAAAACTACGACCATGACACTTCTACTATACGCAAACCAGGACATTTCTATTCTCTTGCAACAGCCCTGGAATTCCCCTAAAATTATCGCTCTATCTTTTTCTATATTTAAAAGCGGGGCTTCTAAAATCCGAGTTTCTTCATGTTTTCAAGTCTGCGCCGGACATTGCTCCGTAACGGCTTGAGGCACGCGCCCAGTCTACCGGCAAAAGTGATTCTCGCAGTGCGGGGTTCAGCCGAGAGATCACGCGAATAAAGGAACACCGCGCCGCGCAGGCGCGCTTCAGCGGTATTACGGAAACCGTTGGAAATGTCGTGGCGGCCTTTTGAAATCCCGTCCGTGATGGCCAGAAAAAAAGGTTTTAGCCGGTTTTTCCTGTCATGGAGGGGGAAAAGCTTAAGTTGCTTTTTAATTACAAGAATGATGAGTTCAGGGGGAAGCCGCAAAAAATCTTTTGAATATTCGCCAAAGACGCAAACAGGCCGTTCCGCCATGTATAAGTTCTCCCGCAGGAGATCTTCGTCCATATCACACCTTAAACTTGCCCGTCTTGCAAAACCGGTCAGTGTCCGGCGCAGCAAGGCCATACGTTCCTTGTCCTTTACCAGTATTCCGTAATTTTTAAGGGTTTTGAAATATGTTTCCGCCGAAGGAACATTTATCGGAAAAGGAGCGTTGGCGCTTATGGTAACGCTGGACCGGCCGGAAGTTAGCCCGGCGGCGTCAAAAACTACCGCTTTGTCGCCGTAAAGGGCCAGCAGGCCGCGTATCGGGCGCACGAAGGGGATGCTTTCCTCTCCCCAAAGCATAGTAGTCGGGAATTTGAGCCCTGAAATGGCGCCCGCAAATACAGAACGCAGCGCGTCAACCGCGGATTTACCGGGGTAACGGTTTCCGCAGCGGGCGGGGATCTGCCGTATGTATATCACCAGGCGCCTGCAGGTGGCGCAGGTTTCTATTCCGTAGAAAGGCAGTCCGGCTTCTTCCATTAAGGAATACGCAAGCGCTTTAAACTGCTCTTCGGCCGGAAGTATAAACCGGACCGGAATGTTTTCAATCAGTATTTCAAGTACGGCGTCTCTCTTAGTCATATCGTCTCCATGAAAATTTATTCGTAAACCGCTCACAAGGTTACAAGTGCACAGGAGCACAAGTCACAAGTGAGAACACAAGAACACTAGTCGCAAGAGCACAAGTAAGAGACCGAGAAAAGACTTGTATTTTTGTTCCAAACTTAACTTCTTGCTTGTTACTTGTGCGCTTTCTTCCCGGCTTCTTACTTGTGCTCTTGTGTTCCTGTGCTCTTGTGCTCCTGTACGGGTTCATTGTCTTTTATGTAGGCGGCGGCGCAGGCGCGCGTTAGAGCGCCGGCCCTGCGGACAAGTGAATCTTTTTCTGAGTCCGGAATCGTGTTACGGGCTTGGAGCAGGTAATAATCACTGATAAATTTAAGCGCCAGATCGTAAGCGGGCAGGTAATGCCCCCTTTGCGCCAGCGACAGAGATTCTTTCTCCAGAACTTCTAAATTACGCAGAAGGGCTTGTACATCCGTTTCTTCAAAGCTGTAACGGGAAAATTGTTCTTCAGCGGCTTTAAACCGCTGCCCGTAAGTCAGCCGGTCATCCCATTGTAGATCAAAAATGTTCTTTTTCTTTTGGGCGCACAGGGCCAGCCGCTCAAGGCCGTACGCTATCTCAACGCTTGCGGGGCGGAGCTCAAAAGAAGCCATGTGCTGGAGATAGGTAAAATGCGTTACTTCAAGGCCTTCAACCTGGATCTCCCAACCGAAGCCGTAGGCGCCCAGGGGGGGGCACGTCCAGTCTCCCTCTATCCAGCGTATGTCGCGCGCGGAAGTATTTATTCCCGCCAGATCCAGAGAGTCCAGATACGCCTGTCTGATATCTGCCGGCGGCGGTTTTATAAGGACCTGGTATTGGTAAAACCCGCCCAGCCGGCGCGGGTCTATGGAGTATCTCCCATCTTTCGGGCGGCGGCAATGGTCCACATAGGCCGCGCGGAGCGGTTTTGCGCCGAGGGTTCCGAAGAACGTAGCAGGGTGCACGGTAGCGGAACCTTTTTCAACGTCATAAGGCTGGAGGATGACACAGCCCCTGGCTGCCCAGTAATCGTTCAGGTTGGAGATAATATCCTGCAGGTTCACCGGTCATACCCCTGCGGCATATCCTTAAAGGGCCCTTTAAAAAGCTGTCGTCCGGCCGCAAGCAGCAGCACCTCGTCCGCCAGTGTTTCCGCAAGCTTCAGGTTATGCGTAGCCAGGACTATGGCCGCGCCTGCCGCTTTCAGCCCCCTGAATTTATCCAGGCATTTCTGCTGGAAAGCTGCGTCTCCTACGGCCAGAGCCTCGTCCACCAGAAATACGGAGGCGCCGGAATTGAGCGCGGCCATAAAGGGCAGGCGGATGCGCATTCCGGATGAAAGATCTCCCATGCGGCCCTGGCGAAATTCCTCCAACCCCGCTTCTTCCAACAGGCGGGAAGTGTTTTTGCGTATCGGGCCTTCCAACTCAAAAAAAACGGCGCAAAGCCTGGCGTTGTCTTCCACAGTAAGGCGGTCCTGCAGTATAGAGGAGAAACCAAGCAGACAGGCTTTTTTCCCGGCCAGGGATACGCTGCCTGAGGTAGGGCGTAGTATTCCGGCCAGCACCTTGAGTAAAGTGGTTTTACCGGAACCGTTCGGGCCGCAAAGCGCTAAAATCTTTCCGGGGACCAGCTCAAAAGAAATATTTTCCAGGGCCGTAAAAGGGCGTCTGGGTGTGTGGCCGCTTAAAAATTTGATAAGCGCCGAAAAGACGTCCGAACGCGGGGTTTCCAGGCGGAAGATCTTGTATATCCCTTTGGCGGTTACCGCGTTCATAGCGCGTCTCCTATTTTAGCGCGGGCAAGGCGCAGCGCGGTAAAGCCGGCAATAAGCGCCGGCACAGCCCAAAACGCCAGGCACAACAGCGCTTCGTGTGAAGGCGGCGCCCCGGAAAAAATAAGCCTAAGGCTTTCAACCGCGGCGGTGAGAGGACTGAACTCCAGCAGGCGGCGCTTGACCTCATTGACTACGTCAAGAGGGTAGAAAATAGGTGTCAGAAAAAAACCCGCCATCAGCGCTATGGCCCATATGCGCTCAATATCAAAATAAAACACTCCCAACCAGGCTAAAAGCATGCCTGTCCCGGCAACCAGACAAAGGTAAAGAATATCCAACGGCGCCAGCCAGAGCCACGAAAGTGAAGGGGAGGCCCCGAAAAGCAGAACAAGCGTTCCAAGGGCGGCTAGCTCCAATAAGTGGGAGAAGTAGACGCTCAGCAGCGAGGCCAGCACTACGGTTTCAGGGCTTACAGGATAATTTTTTATTATGGGTGCCCGCCGTTGCAGACTTGTAAGAGCGCAATTTGTGGCCGAGGAGAAGAAATTCCATTCCACTATGCCTATGACCAGAAACATGGCATAATCGCTTTGCCGTGATCCGAACGAATGCTCAAAAACCGCGTACATAACGGCAAAAAGCAATGCCGGGTTCAGCATGGTCCAAAGGAAACCAAGGAAGGTGCTTTGCTGGCGCAGCCGCCATTCAACGCGGGCGAGGGCTAATAGTTTGGCAAAACCGGCTTTTTTCATACCTCAATTATACAATAGACTATCCCATCGCGGTTTTCGGCCCGCGTTTTATGGCCGGGCGCAACGCAGGAAGCACGAGGCGCAGGCTTTCAGCCCCGGGCCTTTAAGCCGGGCGCGCAGACCTGAAATACCCGGCAGAGAGGCGGTAATTTCCTTATGAAAAGGGCAGAGGTAGAAGCGTCCTTCGGGAGAAAGCATCAGGAAGGTTTTTCCAGCGCCGCAGCTCAGCGCGTGGTTTTTTCCTTTTAGAAAGAGCAGCGCAGATGTTAAACCAGGCGCCGAGATGCCGTATATCGCCGAAGACCTGTCCGCAATGGCGCTTTCCAGGCCGGCCGCCAGCTTCCCTTTATCAGCGGCTTTCAGTTCCAGCCGGGAGGTATTGGCGTTGGGCACAAGGAACTGCAAACTCAGCGGGGCGCCCAGCTCCCGGCCGGCGGCCTTCCAGGCCTCGTAAAAATAAGCGGCGTTAATAGCGGTCGCGGTGAAAGTGAAGCCGGTTGAGACCTGCGGGAAATATGTCTTTATACGGGCATGGGCGGTTTTCAACCGGGCGAAAGACGCTGCGCGGCCGCGCATGGCATCGTGTATGGGACCGGGGCCATCCAGCGATGATCCGATATGAAGGCGGGAGAGGACGGAAGGCGTGAGGTCTTTCAGCGTATTCTCCAGACGCGACCCTTCAGAAAGCCCGCTCAGGAGTATGAGCCTGGCGGAGGAAAAAGTCCCTGCGGCCGCTTTTATAATGGCGCCCAGCTCCGGATGCAGCGCCGGCTCCCCGCCTGAAAATGAAATCAGGCGCAGGTCCCTGAAAACAGGAGAGCGTAAAACCGGCCCCAGCTTTTCAAGCGAAAGCCGGGCACCGCCCAGCAGGCGGTGGTCGCAGGCCAGGCATTTCAGCGGGCAGGCGTGCAGCAGTTCTATGTGCAGGGTTTCAACGCGCATCCAGGACCCTCCCGTAAATTTCAGAAACGGTGGAAATTACCCCTTTAAAGGAAAACTTGCGGTTAACCAGTTCCAGAGCTCCGGCAGCCAGGCGCGCGCGCAGAACCGGGTCTTTAAGAAGAAGTCCGGTTCTGGCGGCAAAATCCCGGTCAGAAGAAGCCACGAGCAGGTGTACTCCGTCCTTTGCCCCTTCCACTCCGGCGGCTGCTTCCCGCGAGGCTATAACCGGCAGGCCGGCCGCGAAGGCTTCCAGTATCTTACCCTTGGTCCCCAGGCCGTAGCGTACCGGCGCCGCGAACACCTGCGCCCGCCAAAGGAAAGGCCGTATGTCGGCGGCCGTTCCGGGCACAAAAATATCCCGCCCCGCCAGGGCGGCTATCTGGGGAGTGGGGCAGGAACCGGCAAGCGTAAGAGAGGCGGCGGACTCGCCCGCTTTTACAAGCGGGAAAATGCGGCGCGCCAAGCGAAGCGCCGCGTCCGCGTTGGGATAATGAGGATAATGGCCGAGGAAAAGTATTTCTCCCGGTTTTTTAACGAAAGCCGGCGGGAGGAGAAAATCAGCCGGGGCTACCGCATTGGGGGTTACGGCCGTCAAACCCGTAGAAAGGTAGCGGGCTATGTCCCGTCCGTCGCTGGCGGTAATAAAAGTGGCTGCGGCAAAACGCCTGTAATGCCTGCGCGCGTAGGCCCTCGCTTTAAAAAACTCACCCGCCTTAAAAAAACCCTTAAACCCTGCCGTTTCCCGCATGAAAGACTTCCATGGATAGAGGTAGCTGGAGTCTATTTCCGTGTACACTACCGGCAGGGCGGCCGGCAGGGCGGCTTCGTAACAGGCCATTTCTGAAAAAAGTATGTGGGCGATCTCGGCCCCTGTTTCACGCGCGGCTTCTAAAAGACCGGCTGCGGCCTCAGGTGACCAGAACATGGCCGGCAGCGCCGGGAGACGGCTGTCCGCTGTTGCGTCCGGCCTGGGCAGCAGGAAAACCTTTTTAAAAAATTTTCCTTCCAGGCTCATAGCCAGCGCTGTCTGACGCGTTTCGTCTCCCGGATTTGTGAACGAGAAAAGCGAAACCTCGTAGTTCTCCGCCAGACCCCAGGCCAGGGCGGCCGCCCATTTTTCCCCGCCGCTGATTGAAGGGAACGGGAAGCGGGGCGTAATCAGCAATACCCTGCGCCGCGGGCTCCCTGTTTTCGGGTTTAAACTGGTCATAATTTACACGCTTGTGCTGGGAGGAACGGCTTAACGCACTCCTCTTATGATAAGACGCAGGCAACTGCAGATTTCGGCCATAGCGTTCAGTTTTGAACTGTCAAGGGTCCTGGCTTTCATTGTTACCGGCACTTCAGCCACCTTAAAACCGTGTGCCAGGCATTTCGCAATAAGTTCCGCGTCAAGGGTGAAGCCCGTGTTTTTAAAATTCATGGTTTTAAGCACAGAGGCCCTGAAGAGCTTGAAAATCTGCGTGTACGAGGTGACAGCCCTTCCGAAACGAAGCCGCAAAAGCAGGTTGGCCAAGCAGGTGAGCGCCTTCCTGGTAAAACAGAATCCTTCAAAACTTCCGAGGAACGGGGAGCCGCAGACGCAGTCATAATCCCCGGCTTTTGCCGCCGCCAGCAATTTTGCGATATCCCCCGGGGAAAAAGAGAGGTCAGCCTCAAAGAGAACCACATATACGCCCCTGCTGGCCTGCACCGCCATGGCGATTGACTCGGCGAATGACGAGGACTTTGCAGCCTCAAGCAGACGCACTCCGGTACGCCGTGCGGAGATCTTCGCTATTATTTCCGCGGTACCGTCCGAACTTCCACCGTCCGAAAAGATCACCTCACTTTCAATGCCGGCATCTTCCAGAGGCTTGAAAAGCGTTTCCTCATAATGCGCCGCGTTTTGCGCCTCGTTGAGGCATGGGATGATGAGCGATATTTCCGGTATCCGGTTTTCCATATCAGGGTTGCGTGCAAGAGGGGTGGTCATTTCGCTTTATCCTGAGCCCCGGTTTTTTTTCGGGTATGCTCCCTGAGATATAAGCCGGTATGGGATAGCGGGCTTTTTTTGATTATTTCCGAAGGCGGTCCAGAAAAAACAAGCTGTCCGCCGGCGTCGCCGCCTTCTGGGCCAAGCTCTATTATCCAGTCGGACGAACTGACCACATCCAGGTTATGTTCAATTACCAGCACTGTGTTGCCGTTCTCCGCAAGCCTGCGCAGAACCTTTAAGAGTTTCTCAACGTCCGCGAAATGCAGGCCCGTGGTGGGTTCGTCTAAAATATACAGCGTGCGCCCGGTGGCGCGTTTTGAGAGCTGCTCCGCCAGCTTAAGGCGCTGGGCCTCGCCGCCGGAGAGCGTGGTAGCGCTCTGACCCAGTTTGATATAACCAAGGCCCACCTCATTCATGGTGAAAAAGATCCTGGCAATGCGCGGCACCGCCGAAAACAGAGCGGAGGCCTCCTCTACCGACATGGCAAGCGTTTCTGAAATATTTTTTCCTTTAAAGCGCACCGTCAGAGTGTCCTCGTTGAAGCGCCTGCCGCCGCATTCGTCGCACTTAACATACACATCCGGCAGAAACTGCATTTTAATTTTCAGCGTGCCGTCGCCCTGGCAGGCCTCGCAGCGGCCGCCTTTTACATTAAAGGAAAAACGTCCCGGTTCGTAGCCGCGCCGTTTCGCTTCCGGCATTTCCGCGAAAATATCCCGTATATGGTTGAAAACTCCGCTGTAAGTGGCCGGATTTGAGCGGGGGGTGCGGCCTATCGGCAGCTGGTCAACTATAACGACCTTGTCTATTAACTCCGCTCCTTTCATGCTTCTGAATTTCCCCGGTTCCTCTTTTGAATTGTAAAGTTTCTTCGCCAGGGCCTTATAAATTATTTCATGCAGCAGGGTGGATTTGCCTGAGCCTGAAACGCCGCAGATGCATGTGAAAAGGCCGAGCGGCACCGCTACATCTATATTTTTTAGATTAAATTGAGAAGCTCCTTTAAATTGAAGAAGGCGCCGCGACTGAGGGAGCTTTTTTCCTCCGGCCATTGCCGCGCTGCGCCTGCCGTTTAAAAACACGCCGGTTACCGAGGCCGGGTTGGCGATAATCTGCGACGGAGTTCCGCTTGCTACAACCTGCCCGCCGTGAATGCCCGCGCCCGGGCCCATATCCACCACATAATCGGCGCCGCGGATGACCGCTTCGTCGTGTTCCACCACTATAAGAGTGTTGCCGATATCACGTAAGGTCTTTAAGGTGTTGATAAGCCGCGCATTGTCGCGCTGGTGCAGGCCTATGGTGGGTTCGTCAAGCACATAAAGTACCCCCGTAAGCCCTGAGCCTATCTGGGTGGCAAGTTGTATGCGCTGGGCTTCTCCGCCCGACAAGGTTTCGGAGCGGCGTTCTAGCGAGATATAGCCAAGGCCCACGTCATCAAGAAAATTGAGACGGGAATTTATTTCCCTGAGAATGAGGCGGGCGATGGCGCGCTCTTTTTCAGAAAGGGCCAGCGCCGTAATAAAACGTTTTATTGCGGCTATAGGCAGTTCCGTCAGCTGTGAAATTTTTTTCCCGCCCACCAGCACGCTTAAACCTTCCGCCTTCAGTCTTAAACCTTTGCATTGCGGGCAGACGGTTTCCCTCATAAAGCGGCGGTATATTTCTTCTTTTACGAACTCGGATTCCGTTTCATCGTAGCGGCGTTTCAGGTTCACCAGCACTCCTTCAAAGTCACCGGCGCCGTCTCCGTAGAAAAGCGCCTGCCTGGCTTTCGGGGCAAGTTCTTTCCAGGGCGTGTCAAGGCTTATTCCGGCAGTCTTTGCGGCAGCCGAAAGCAGCTCGGCATAATAACCCGACCAGGAATTTTTCCAGCGGTGGGTGCGGGTGGTAACTGGGTTCGCCCAGGCTTCAAGGGCGCCGCCGTTCACTGATCTTCCCGGTTCAGGCACCACCAGGGCCGGGTCTATTTCTATTTTCACGCCAAGCCCGCCGCAGCCGGGGCAGGCGCCGTAAGGGGAATTAAATGAAAAAAGCCTTGGCTCAAGTTCCGGGAAGCTGAGCGCGCATTCCGGACAGGAGTTCTTTTCGCTGTAAGCAACAGGCGTTTTTACTCCGGCTATTTCCACGGTTGCGAGCCCGCGCGATTCCTTAAGCGCGAGCTCCACGGCTTCGCCCAGCCGTTCCCGCTCTGGGGAAGAAAGCGTCATCTCGTCTACAAAGAGGTCTATATTATGCTTTGAGTAACGCGAAAGCGGGGGTGGAGCGGACAGCTCAAAAAGCTTGCCGTCTGCCCTGGCGCGCATAAAACCGTTTTTTTTGAGGCGTAAAAAAAGTTCTTCATAGGTGCCGGCGCGGCCTCTGACCAGCGGAGCGAAAATTCTGATTCTTTTGCCGGCGTATTTCGTGAGCAAGTCCGACACCATGGCCGAAGCGCTCCAGGCATTAAGGGGTTTTCCACATGAGACGCAGTGTGCCCGGCCAACCCTTGCGTATAGCAGCCGCAGGTAATCGTAAATTTCAGTCACGGTGCCCACCGTGGAGCGCGGATTTCGTGAAGGGGAACGCTGCTGTATGGCTATGGCGGGGGAAAGCCCCGTAATAGATTCCACATCCGGTTTGTCCATCTGTTCCAGAAACTGACGCGCGTATGCGGACAGACTTTCCACATAGCGCCGCTGGCCTTCAGCGTAGATAGTGTCAAATGCAAGGCTGGATTTGCCTGAGCCGGAAAGCCCCGTGATCACCACCAGCCTGTTTTTCGGGAGCTCAAGGCTTATGTTCTTAAGGTTGTGGGAGCGGGCTCCGGTGATAATTATTTTATCCATAAAGCCGGTACGGCTGATTTAATCGTTAGTGATTAGTGGCGAGTGGCTAGTGAGGGGGAATATTAAGAATTCCTTATTATTCTGACCACTATCCACTAGTCACTAGCCACTTTCCCCTGATACCTGTTTACGCGCGTGGGCTTAAGCCAGGCTGCTTTCAGTCTGGGGTAATTAATATTGAAGTGCAGGCCGCGCGATTCTTTGCGGATGCGGGCCGAGCGTATTATCTGGGCGGCAAGGCAGGCGATATTTCTTAACTCCAGCAGATCCCGCGTTGGCAGGAAATCCCAGTAGTATTTGATTATCTCCCCCGTGATTATGTCCATCCTGGCCGAGGCGCGCTCAAGGCGTTTGTCGCTTCGCACTATGCCCACATAGTTCCACATAAGTGTTCTTACTTCATCCCAGTTATGCGCGATTATTACGGCCTCGTCGGAATGTCTGGCGTTGCCGCAGTTCCATAACCTGGCCTTTGCCGCGGCCCGCACGCTCCGGTTCAGAAAATCCTTTTTTATGGACAGATACGCCCTGTGAGCGAAAACGCAGCCTTCCAAAAGCGAATTTGAGGCCAGACGGTTCGCGCCGTGAAGTCCGGTATGAGAAACCTCCCCGACAGCGTAAAGGCCCGATAATGCCGTTTTTGAATACTCGTTTACCGCCACGCCCCCGCAGAAAAAGTGGGCGGCCGGTACCACGGGTATAGGATTTTTGGCGATATCCAGGCCGAATTCAAGGCAACGGCGGCGTATGGTGGGGAAACGATGTTTTATGAAAGCGGGGGGGAGATGCGTGATGTCCAGATAAACGCAGTTCTGGCCGGTGCGTTTTAATTCGCTGTCTATGGCCCGGGCCACCACATCCCGCGGCGCCAGATCTTTAAGCGGGGAATACTTTTTCATGAAAGCGGCCCCACCGGGCGCCAGACGAAGCACGCCGCCTTCACCCCGTAAGGCCTCTGAAATAAGAAAAGACTTCGCGCCCGGAAAATAGAGGCAGGTGGGGTGGAACTGCACAAATTCCAGGTTAACAAGATCAAGCCCGGCGCGGTAGGACATGGCCATGCCGTCGCCGGTTGAAACATCGGGGTTTGAGGTGTAGCGGTAAACCTTGCCGGCTCCGCCGCTGGCGAGCACAGTCCGGCCCGCTAAAAAGCTGTGCACACGGCCGGAGCGTTCCTCAAGCGCATAGGCCCCTAAACAGGCGTTTGAACGGGGTTTTACCGACGAAGGGTGCGCCGCAAGTATCAGGTCAACGGCGGAGTGGTTCTCAAAAAAACGGATATTTGCGCGGGCACGGCAGGTTTCCAGAAGAGCCCGTTCCACTTCATGGCCGGTGGCATCGGCCGCGTGCAGTATACGGCGCCTTGAGTGACCGCCTTCAAGCCCCAGTTCAAAATGACCGGGCGCGCCGGCAAACCGCACCCCCAGCTCCACCAGTTCCCTTATGCGCTCAGGCGCTTCCCGCACCGTAAATTCCACCACACGCCGGTCCGAAAGGCCGGCTCCTGTGTTAAGGGTATCTTTTACGTGCAGGAAAAACGCGTCGTTCGTCTCGTCCATCACAGCCGCTATGCCTCCCTGGGCGAGATCGGTGTTAGAGCGGAAGGCCTCGCGCTTGCTGAGTATTGAAACGGACCCCAGCGCGGAGAGCTTATGGGCGCAAAGCAGCCCCGACACTCCGCTCCCGATCACAAGGAAATCAGACTTATAAATAGACATGTTGCTTTTATCCAAGTTTTAAGGAAGAGATTACAGCGATACTGCACAGAAAAGAAATCATCACAATCTTTTGGGATGAGATGACAATCCGAAATTACTATAATCTCTACTGTATCTTTTAACTCTCTGTAAGTATCGCTGTATTAACTATTTTATCGCTGTAATCTATTCCTCTAGTTTACAAAATTATGAAACCGGCTGCTTTCAGGAATAAACTATTCATCTACGCCCCCATGGCCGTATCGCTCACCATATTGGCGTGGCTGATAGCGCCCAACGCCGGGTCCCTGCTTGATACGCTGAAAGATGCCGACCCGTGGTGGCTTACGCTCTCTTTATCGTGTTCCTTTGCCAGTTACGCTTTTATGGGGCTTTCCCTTTGGGAGGTGCTGCGCATACTCGGCTGGCCGCTTAACTTCCTGGAGACGTCCGGCATTTCTTTTGTTTCCACCACCGTAAATTACTTTTTCTCATCCGGAGGTATCAGCGGTTTTGCCACCAGGGCGCATCTTTTAAGCAGGCGCAATGTTCCGTACGGAACCAGCGTCACGTCCTCGGTGGTGCTGACTGTTTTTATTTATCTGGTGCTAGCGGCTATTATTGTTGAAGGCATGTTCCTTCAGATACTTAAAACCAACGAGTTCGGCAGGAGTTTTGTGGAAGGCGTGGCGGGGGGGGGCTTTGTAATGAGTTTCGCCCTCGCCCTTATTCTGCTTTTCTTCCACGAAGAACTGCGCCATTCCTGGTCCAGGAAAATTTTTAAGATCATAAATCATCTCATCTATTTCTTTTCCAAGCGGGAAATACCGCATGAAAGCTTTCTAAAGTTTGAAGAGCAGTTGAATTCCGGAATTCAGACCATTCACAGCCGCAAATACGAACTGCCGAAAGTAGTTGCCTACGTGGCCGCCGACTGGGTCTGCAACATCCTGGTTTTATTCTTCGCTTTCAAAGCTGTGGGAGTGACGATGGGGGCCTCACAGCTTGTTATAGGTTTTGCCTTCGGCATGATTATGACGGTTATCCCGATTTTACCCGGCGGGCTTGGCGCCATGGAGGCGGCCATGACCGCCGCCTATTCACAGATGGGCATAGGAGTGGGCCATGCGCTGGCCGCAAGCCTGTTGTTCCGTCTTTTCTATTATATTGTGCCGTCACTTGCCAGCATACCTATTTACTGGGGGCTGCAAGTATCGGAACGCCGGCATTATCAATTCCCAAAAGCGTCCGTTAAAAACACAGCCGGAAAGGAAAGCGAAAATGACGGATAAATTTTCCGCGGCGGAACCTGAAATACAAAAGAAAAAAATTCTGATAGTGGAAGACAGCAAGAGCACTTCCGAAGCGCTGAAGGCCGTGCTTGAAGCCGAGGGCAGGCTTGCTTTTCTGGCCCACGACGGCGTGACGGGCCTCGCGCTTGCGCGCCGAGAAAAGCCAGACCTGATCCTGCTAGACCTGCTGCTTCCCAAACTGAACGGCTACGAGGTCTGCGCCGCACTCAAGCGCGATAATACCGTAAGGCATATCCCGGTGCTTATCATTTCCACCATGGATTCCCCTGAAAGCGTTGAAAGGGCTGAAATATGCGGCGCAAAAAACTTCATGAAAAAACCTTACAATCTGGAAGACCTGCTGCGGGAAATAAAAAAACTTCTGCAGGGATAATCCTACTGCAATGTAAGGGTAGAGGGTTCGGGGTAGGAAAAGCTTACTCTCTTTTGATGGCTGCCTTCGGCCCGCAGGGCTGGTGGCCCGTAGGCTGGAACAAACCGCTTTACAGACCGGGTTTTTACGGCCCGATTTCTGAAAATGAAATTTTCGAGATCTGCGCGGGGGCTATACTTACTCAGAACACCTCCTGGAAAAATGTGGAAAAGGCCCTTGCCGCGCTGCACGCGGCTGACACCACTTCTCCTGAAAAAATAAACGTCTGTCCCGCGGGAAAGCTGGGCCGCCTGGTACGGTCCAGTGGTTATTACCGCCAGAAGGCCGGCCGGCTTAAGGGCTTCTGCTGTTATATCCTGCGAAAACATCCTGAAGGACTAAAAAAATGGTTTTCCGCCGCGCCGCGCCAGACGCTGCGCGGCGAACTTCTTTCTCTTAAGGGCATAGGCCCCGAAACAGCGGATTCAATAGCGCTATACGCCGCCGGTAAGGCTGGTTTTGTGATAGATTCCTATACAAAGCGGATAAGCCAAAGGCTGGGTTTCGCTGGTGAACTTTCTTACGAGGATTGGCAGGCGCTTTTTGAGGCGAATCTGCCGCCAAATGCCGGCACGTATAATGAATACCACGCTCTGCTGGTAAAACTGGGAAAGGAGTTTTGTAAAAAAAGGAAACCGCTCTGTAACGGCTGCCCCTTAGGGAAAATGTGTAACAACAAGAAGTAACCGGTAATCAGTGACCGGTAACAATAAATACGGACGATAGAACCGTTTTTGACACAAATATGAGCCAGGAATATTTGCATTGCATCCGTGAAATGGGGATGACGATAAATGATATAATTGAAACAAATATATATGCTATAAAATCTGCTTTTGTTGATGACGAAACAAGAAAGGCAATGCTTAGTGATTTTGAAAATAAGCTGGAAAAACAGTGATAGATAAAAAACCGCAAGCACTAAAAGGGATACGTAGGCCGGCAGATAGGCCGGTGTCAGGACTTGTTCAACTCTGTTTTTTTATTTGACAATTCAGTATTCCACTTTAAAAAACTGTGCAAAACAAACAAGAAATAAACTCTTTTTCAACTCCCCAGCTTGTAAGGTTCGAAATAACCGCACAATGCTCGCTCGGCTGCAGCCACTGTTATATATCCGAAAACACAAGAAAGATCAATGATATGGATCTTCAGCATGTCAAGGATGTTATTGACAGGCTTGCTTCTATCCCACACATTAAAATACTGTTTCTTGGAGGAGAACCACTTGAAAGAAAAGATATAATCGAGATTGTAAAACATGCAAAATCAAGAGGTGTTTATGCAGGTATAGATACAAACGCATCCTTGCTCACTCCCGAGTTGGCAAAAGCGCTTAAACATGCAGGGCTTGATAAACTTAATGTTACAATTTACGGCACTACAAGCAAAACACACGACGCTTTTACAAAGCCCGGACATTTTAGAAAAATAATCAATGCTCTTGCTCTGGCCAAAGCGGAAGGAATAAACACTGACCTTGCTTTTCTTTTGACAAGAAAGAATTTTCTTGAGCTATTCAGGGTAGAAGGGTTTGCGAAAAAATATTCCGCAAAAGACGTTCATCTTGATGTTTTTATGTCTCTTGGCGGCATTAAACAGCAGGAGAGCTTTCAACTTAATGTGATGCAGTTTGCCCTTTTCTGGGGTATAATAAGGCCGGTGTTTTCAAAGCTCAATCTGCTTGGCCATGGTTCTTTATCGGATTCCGGCATAAAGGTTTCGCTGTGCGAAAGGCGGACAGTGCCTTTAATAAAACCTGACGGGGAAGTATGGCCTTGCCTTTTCTATCCGTATTCAATAGGTAATATTCTAAAATTTGAGCCGTCTGATATATGGGCAAGACTGTCCTGTTTTGCGTATGACAAAAACATTTGCAGGAAGTGCGTTGAAAGCAAACTTGCAAACCCGCTGAAAAAAGCTTCTGCATCCAGCCGTGGTTTTTCGTCTTTTATAATGGAGCTTCATGGGTTCTATAACGGCGTTATGAGGCTTTTCAACTGACAAAAACCATCTCCCAGTTGCGCAAACCGGTATATATTTCCCAAAAAAGCAAATCAAGCCTGTTTTTACAATCAGCCTTGCGTTCCTTTTTGATGAATCAATCGGATGCAACTTGCGGCCATCACAGATCGCCCCCTACGCAGCAATTCCGATGTCTTTTTCGGAATTGTTGATGGAATCTGCAAAATATTGACAAAACCGCTAACACTTGTTAACATCTCATTATGAAACTTCTTGTTTCCGTAATAAACAAAACAGAAGCAGCCTGCTTAAACTCCGTAAACTGCGATATACTGGATATAAAAGACCCTCTTGAAGGGACTATCGGTGCCGGCTCGCCTAAAGTTATTAAAGAGGTGGTAAGCGTGATGGACAGAAGCCTCCCTCTGAGCATATCTATAGGGGATGTTCACGATAACCCCAATACAATGTCATTGGCTCTTCTTGGCGTTTCAATGTTTAAACCCGCTTTAATAAAAATAGGTTTTCTGGGAGCAAAGAACGAAAAAGACGCGGAAAAGGTAGCGCAAAAGATAGTTGAAACCATAAACTTGTTTAATATAACGGCAAACCTGGTCCTGGTCGGATATGCGGATTATTCTTCTATCGGATGCGTAAGCCCTCTTTTGCTTCCTGAAGTAGCGAAAAAATATGGGGCTTTTGCCTGCATGATAGACACAGTTGTAAAAGACAGGAAAACCCCATTTGACCACATCCCTTTAAAAGACTTGAAGCAATTTAAGCAGGTTTGCAGCGAGCTGGGGATTCTCACAGTACTATCAGGAAGCCTCGATGAAAATAACCTTGACTCTGTGGCAGTAGTAAATCCGGACATAATAGGGATGAGAGGGTCTTTATGTATAAATAAATCAAGAAATGCATCTCTGGATCCTGAACTGGTAAACAGGTTGTATAAAGCAGTGCACAATTCAAAGTAACAGGCTTCGCGATACAAATAACAATGGCAGACATGGATGCAGTAATTAAAATCGGCGGCAGTATAATAAACAATGGCAGAGAACTGCTGCCTTTATGCCGGATTCTGACATCTCTTAAGAACAAATACAGATTTACAGTCATAGCAGGCGGAGGTGTTCTTGCTGATGCCATAAGAAATCTGCAGAAAAAACACGGGTTTTCGAATACGGCCGCCCACTTTATGGCGTTGAAGGCCATGAATATTAATTCTTGCATTATTAAAGATCTGTGCCCGGGAATGCGGCTGGTGGATACTGCGCAAAAAGCGCAAAAGATAGCCGCAAAAAAACAAATACCGATTCTACTCGCCGCAAAACTGATTGAAAAAGAAAAGTCTCTTCCTAAAAGCTGGGACTTAACTTCAGATTCTATAGCTCTTTATGCAGCTGAAAAATTAAAAGCGACTAGAACGATACTTGTTAAGAATATAAACGGGATATGCGTCTCACCCGGTGGAAGAGCCGTGAAGAAGATAACGGCGTTAAAGCTTGGAAAATTAAAAAACAACACATGTACCGATAAATACCTGCCGAAACTAATTCAAAAAAATGGTATCCCGGTCTGGGTGGTTTCTGTAAAATACCCGGGCAGAATAAAAAAAGCGTTTGATGGCGTATCAGGCGCCGGCACACTGATAACAAAAGAATGATAAGCATCTACAAGTTTTACAGGCTGGATTTTTGTATCAGAAACCTGGGGCTTGGTTTTATTGCCATTCTATCGGTTAGCCAGTTCCCGCCTATTCTTAAATCAGCTCTTGCTATCTTGCAGATACTTCTTGCGCAAATGTATTCATTCTCTATGAACAATTACTATGACACAAAAGTATGGGGTGAGGAAAACTATGCAAAAGAACTGATGAATAAGGGTTTCAGCGACAAGGCGGTATGGAGGCTGTGCGCTCTTCCGCTTATTTTGATGCTTCTTACAATACCTTTTTCCAATGCCAGTTATTTTCTTTTAATTCTCTACCAGATACTTTTCCATTTATACCAGGCGCCTGGATTCAGGTACAAAGACAACTACATTTTGTCTCTTATAATAAATTCAGTATGCCTTGGCACGATACTGTTCCTGTATCCTTTCTGGTTTTTGGAAAGCAGAGTAACGCCCATTGCCGTCATTCTCTCGGTAATTTTCTTTTTTTACCTGGCTTTCTTTGAGTTGTTCCACCAGGTTGAACACCTCGGTAAAGACAGAATTCAATCGCTTCCCCAAATTAAAGGCATACCTTTTACTGCAAAGGCTTCTGCCGCCTGCCTTCTTATTGCGATAGCTTTTGCATTATACGGAATCTCGATGGATCCCAGAGGGAACTTTTTTTTAATAGGAGTTTTGCTCTTCAGCAGTGCAAGGATCGTGGTTCTTTTAAAATCAGAAAAGACTCAAGAGCTTTTTAGAGACCTTAGAAACAGGAAAGACAGGTTTTTTGCAATTCAAGAAGGCCTGTTCTTTGCATTCTTTCTTTTGATGGGCAAACTATGGAAATAATACCGGTCCTTGATATTCTTGGCGGCATTGCCGTAGGGGCGATCAAAGGCGAGAGGGAAAAATACAAGCCCCTGGTTTCTGTCCTTGCGCCTTCGCATTCGCCTTTGGATTTTGCCGCGGTGTTCAAGAATAGGATGGGGTTTAAAAGGCTTTATATCGCGGATCTTGACTCTATATTAAACAACGGCAATAACTACGGTATAATAAGGGAAATTAAAAAAAAATCGGGGTTAAGGATAATGCTTGACCCCGGAATAAGGAACATTGATAAATTCGATAAAAGCATTTTTGAGTGTTGCGACGACCTGATACTGGGCACTGAAACACTGGGATCTACAGACAATCTGTCCTGGTTCATTAAAGCGGCTGGGCAGAAAAAGGTTATTATCAGCATAGATATAAAAGAAGGCAGGACAATAACCGCATGCCCGGGCCTGAGCAGTGAACCTTTTGAAACAATAACAAGCCTTTTTAAAAGCGGAGCACGGGATTTTATTCTGCTTAATCTAAGCGGTGTAGGCACTTTGACAGGAGTTCCGGGTTTTGTCCCGGGTTTAATGAGAAAATTATCCGAAATTAAAGTAAATGTTATAACAGGCGGCGGCGTAACTTCCATAGACGACATAATAAGACTGTCCGGCAGCGGCATATCGGGGGTTTTAATAGCCACCTCTCTTCACCGCGGCAATATCACAGTTGAAGACTTAGAAAAAGCAGGATAGTATGTTCCGACGGCAAACTTAAATAACGCTTGTAACTGGCCAGTCAATGTTTTCTATAAATAAAAAAAGAACCACTATAATCCTTGCCATCCTTATTGCTGCCGGCGGTTTCCTGCGCTTTTACGGCTTATCACGCGAGTCTTTGTGGTTTGACGAACTTTTCAGTGTTCTTGTGACAAGCAGTTCGAGAATGGCGGTTGTGGAAGGTTTCTCGTCAGTGGTTTCTACAATAAAAAATCTTGACACCAGCCCCCCGTTATATTATTTTATACCGTATTTTATTCAGAAATATATCGGCAATTCTGAAGGTTTACTGCGTTTTCCATCAGCGGTTTTCGGTTTTTTTTCCATACTCGCAATTTATTTTACAGGAAAACGGTTCTACTCATATAAAGAGGGGCTGATTGCTGCCGGGCTTATGGCTGTTTCAGGCTCATGCATAAACTACAGCCAGGAAGCAAGGCCGTATTCTCTTGTGCTTCTTTTCTCTATACTGTCTGCTTTCTTCTGGCTGTCTGTACTAAAAGATTTTTATGAAGAAAAAAAACCCAGGCTGTCTTCTGCCCTGTGCTATATATTATCGGCTTTAATTGTATCTTATACGCACTATTTCGGACTTTATCTTGTCCTTTTTCAATGTGTTATGGGTATCCTGCTGTTTGCAAGGAATACAAAAGCCCTGCGTTCCCTTTTTATAATTTACGGCGTTATAGCGGTTGTTTATTCCCCCTGGATACCGGCATATTTTTACCAGATAAAACATAACCTCATAGCTATTGAGTGGATACAAAAACCCACAATGAGCGATTGGAATTCATACTTCTATTTTCTGTTTGATGTCCCGAAGATTTCCGCACCTTTATACCTTTTTCTTATAGCTTATGGGCTGTATAATGTTGTGCAACCCGCAAAAGCGAAAGAAGGTTTTGAATCCCGAAGAGATATACTTGTTCTATCCTGGTTTGTAATACCGCCGCTTCTGATATACCTGAAATCAATACTCTCATTTCCCGTATTTCTACCAAGATATCTTATTATATCGCTTCCTGCAGGCTATCTCCTGGTTGCCGGGGCTTTAATAAAAGTTATAAAAAAAACAAGAGGCCAGCTAGTTATTTCCGGCTTGTTAATAATATTTCCTCTATACAACCTGGTTTTTATCAGGGATTATTACCGCACAGTCGCAAAAACCCAATGGCGGGAATTGTCAAAATTCATTGCCGAAAGATATGAAAATGCAAACTCTACGCTTTTTATAGAAAGAGGCATGACAGGGCACCCTTCTGACCTTCTGAGGTGGTATTTTGACAAAGAAAAACTCGGCAAAAGAAAAGAAGTAGCTTATGGGGTTAAGGGCATGAAAGTTTTGGCAAATACCAAGCCTCAATACCTCTGGGTAACATGCGTGGATCCCTTGTTAATGGATTCGGATGAAAAGTTTTACCGGTTTCTTGCAAGCCTTAAAAGTGGAATGGACCTGGTTGTCTATCGGAAGTATCATCAGGCAGAAGCCTGGCTTTTTAAAAGAAAATAAAACTGGGCTAATCATACATTGTACCGGTTGTTTGACAGGAGGCGATTTGAAGAATATAAGAATAGGCTGCTGCACATCTGCATTTACCAGGTTTATGCCTTTAGATAAAGCGATTGAAAACATAGCAGCGCTCGGTTTTAAAAGCGTTGAAATAAATGTGGATGATCTGGCCTATTTCCCATCGGCTATGACGGGTGAATACAAGAACAGGCTTGTCAGGATATTAAATGAGAACTCTCTCTGTCTGAATATACACATAGATTTGAATTATATCAGTGCATATTCCTGCAGCATTAGAAAGCCGTTTAATGAAACCGCTAAAGAACTTGTCCTTCCCTTCTTCTCGTGGGCCGGCAAAACGAACCTTAAAATGATAACTTTTGACCCTCTTTATACCAGGCCTTTTGTTAAGAGTTCAGGATACCTTAAGACTGGAGTCTGCGATTCTCTCTACTATACGGTTTCAAAAATAAGAAGAGGTTTATACGGTTACTTATCAAGGAATATCAAACCTATTTCAGATTTAAAACTGGTTCACGGCATATTCAACGGCAAGCTTACTTTTTACAGGGCCGCGACTATTGATATCATCAAGTTCGCGGCATCTGCATGCAAAGAAATCCCGGTGGGCATTGAGAACTTTAGTGAAGGCACCTGCACTCCTGAAAATTTTGAAGACATACAAAAAGAGCTTAACGGTGAATTCGGCGTGCTTCTTGATATCGGCCATGCCAACCTGAACATTCAAAGAGGACTGACAAAAGAGAAATCAATTTACGATTATATCTGTGCTTTTAAAACCCCTATTATAGACATACATGCAAGCGATAACGACGGGCTTTATGACCAGCACCTTCCTCCCATGCAGGGAAGCATTGACTATTATGGTGTTGTTTCTGGTCTTGAAAGGACAGGATACAACGGCAGTATTATGCTTGAAGTGGAAGGAAAGACGCTTGAAAGAATAAAAAACAGCCTTTCAACCTCAAAAAACTGCTTAGAAAACATGATCAACTGACATTTTTTCTCCTTATTAAGCGCAGTCCGTAAGGAAGGCATATGTCGCCAGCCTTCCGCCTTAGGCAGCTGCTTTTCCGCAAAAAACAGCGCTGATGTAATCCACTGTTTCGCCCTGCCTGCTCCGTGGAATTCTTATATTTGCCTCCGGCATTAAACTTTTTGTACTGTTTCATTGTTGGCGCCCCGTACGGAGATTGTATAATGCTGGAACAGATAAAAAAAGCAAGGAAATTCCTGGACGCTGAAAAACCTGCGGCGGCGCTTAAAATATTAGCCGGCCTTAAGAAAAATGAAACCTGCGCGGAAGCGCTCTTCCTGCGGGGCGAGGCCTGGCGGCAGGCGGGGGAATTTAATAATGCTCTTGCGTGCTATGACCGCGGGCTTAAATTGAAAAGCTGTGGCCGGGAGCTGCGCCTTGAAATACTGATCAAAAAGGCGGCGGCCAGCCGCGCGCTGGGCCTTACATCAGCCGCGCTTAAGGCCGCCGGCTCAGCCCTCATCCTTGCGCGCTCAAGCGGGTTTTTTATTCCCGAAGCTGAACTTGAGCTTGCCCTCGCGCACCGCCTGGCCGGGAATTTTTCCAGAGCGGAACCGGCGCTTAAGCGCCTGCATGTTTTATATCGCCGGAGAGGCGACTGGGAAGCCGTTTCGTTTGTTCTTTGGTCGCTCGGCGGCCTGTGGCGGCTTCAGGGGCGGTATAAATTGTCCATAAAAGCTTTTGAGGGCTCCGCCGCTTTTGCGGCTAAGGCGGGAGACAAAGCCGCGCGCGGCTACGCCCTTTTTGGCCTGGGCGGGGTGAAGCGGGTGGCGGGGCATATTGAAAGCGCGCTTAAACCGTACAGGGAAGCCCGCGCGATGTTTTCCGGTTCCTCTGATATTTTTGCGAGGGCTTACGCCGAATGCGGGATGTCTAATGTCCTTCGGCAGCTTGGGCGCCTTGATGAGGCACTTAAGGGCTACAAGAGGGCGCATAAACTTTATTCGGCTATTAAGGACGGCCCGGATCTGGGGTTTGTGGAGTGGGGCATCGGCGAGGTTTATAAGAAGCGGGGCGAACTGGCTAAAGCCGAGGGCGCGTTCAAGCGGGCGGAAAAATTATTCTCTTCCGGTTTTGGCCGTTCTGTAGGCCAAAGGCCTTTAGGACGGCACCCCCGGTGGATTGAACCGCGCGGAATTATTCTGACTAAGCTTTCCATGGCGCAGGTTAATTACCTGCTTGGCAACACGGCCAAAGCCGAAAAACTTCACTTTACCGCACTGAAAGAAGCCCGCAGGCACGGGCTGTATACTTATCTGGAAGTGTTTACGTAAGGAGCTCCCTTAGATGCGATATGGTAAAATATTGCCATATTGAACCGATTCGGCCCTGTTTAAGGGGTTATAGTGGAACCTGAGAATCATTTCCGCCTTCGTTTTCTCGTCAATCCGGCTTATCTTACGGCCAGGCTGCGCGAAATACAGTCAATCCGTGATTTATTTTCGCGGTTCTGGAATATCCTGCGCTATCTAGGGTTCGGACTAAAAGACGGGTATTATGCGCTTCGCGCTCAGGCCATACGGCTCGCCGGTTATGGCCATGACGGCTATTATGCGCTTCGCGCTCCGGCTATACGGCTCGCCGGTTATGGCCATAAAGGGTATTATGCGCTTCGCGCTCCGGCTATACGGCTCGCCGGTTATGGCCATGACGGGTTTTATGCGCTTTATGGAGAGACATTACGGGCCGGACGGGCTATAAAAAAAGCGGCGGAGACAGCTGTTCCCGCCATACGCGTTTCATGGACGCGTTTAGTGCGGCCCCTGTGGTTTTTCAGGGATGCTCGTTCGGACGCCGCTCTTTCCATTGCTGTTAAAAGTTTTAGGCCGCGACGCAGGTTTGAACCCGTAAACAATCCTCCTGCACCCCTGGCGGCAGGCGCCGAGGGCCGCCCCAGGCTTTCATGGAACATCCATCTGTCATGCAATTATGACTGCCCTTACTGCTGGTTCCACGGCGGGTGGGAAACGTATCTCGGGAAAGCCGTTATTTTGAGCCCGAAGGAATGGGGCTCTCATTGGGCCCGTTTTAATGAGCGTCACGGACCCGCGCACATAGAGATAGCAGGCGGGGAGCCGTTCACCTATCCGGGCTTTGCGGATATACTTGCCATGCTGGCTGAACGGAACACTCTTTCCGTGTCCACCAATTTTGCCTGGGATCCTTCGGAAATAGCGGGCCGTGTGGACCCGGCCAAAGTCGGTTTTTCGTGCAGTTTTCATCCAAAATTCGCCCCATCCGCGGATGCTTTTGCCGAAAAAGTATTGCGTCTGAGAAAGGCCGGCTTTCATGCCACCGCCACCATTGTCGCCTACCCGCCGTATCTTAAAAGACTGGTGGATTGGAATGATTCTTTTTTTTCGCGCGGAATACATCTGACGGTTCAGCCTTTCAGGGGCTACTGGAGAGGACGCTATTATCCCGTCGCATATACCGCGGCAGCCAGGCGGATGTTCGCATGGTTTATCGATGGTGAATATTTGCGTTATTATCCGCCGGACGTAATTTTTGCCGCCACGAGCGCTTTTTCCACGCTTGACGGTAAAAAGCAGAGGACGATGACTGACTATCAACTGGATCTCAAAAGTACGCTGGGCAGGTTATGCAACTCAGGGCGCTTATACGGCAGGCTGCAGTTCAACGGGGATATGCAAAGATGTTCACAGGGCGGCTATGTGGGGAATTTCTTAAGCGGCGATTTCTGTATGTGTGATGAGGCGCAGCCATGCCAGTTTTCCACCTGCGAATGCAGCAACGAGGCGCTTTATATTCAAGGCGGTCCGCTTGGCCCCGGCGGCAGTCTCAGCGCTCCCGTGAAAAGGCAATAATGCTTGATCGCCAGCCGCAAGAAAATATTTTAAAAAATAAAGTCAGCATGACCTGGGATATACATCGCCTGTGTAACTATCATTGCCCGCATTGCTGGTTTGACGGCAGTTGGGAAGCAGCCAAAAAAGATGTGATCTATCTGCCGCCGGAGCGATGGAAAGATTTCTGGCAGCACTTGTACGACCATTACGGCGAAATACGGGTAACTATTGTCGGCGGGGAACCATTTTTTTACCCCGGATTCACCGAAATTATTAAAAATATTTCAAATATTCATCGCATAATGATCAGTACTAACGGCTCGCTCATAAGCGATGATTTTATCCGTGATGTGAATCCTGAAAAGATCACGATTGCGATCAGTTTTTACGCGTATCTGGCCAGTTTTGATAAAACCCTGGCGACCGTTAAAAAACTCCGGAAGAGTAATTTCGCGGTCGGTATTAATTATCTAGCTTATCCGCATCCGCTCCAGTGGAATTACGACAAGATCAGGCTTTACCGGAAAATATTCAAAGAAGCGGGATGCGGCTGGTTTTTTATCGCGAGTTACTGGGGCAAATATGATGGCCGCGCCTATCCGGACTCATATTCTCCGGAAGACAAAGCTTTCATATTGGAAGACTGTCTTGTTCCGCAACGGCTCGCTTTCAGTTTAAAGGCGGAAAGTTCCAAAGGGCGGCTTTGCTGGGCCGGCGGAAAATATGCCTCTATCAGCGCCGGCGGCAGGATTTACCGGTGCGGTACGTGCGGGGTTGAAATCGGGGATGTGCATAATACGCCGGTACAGCTGTCCGAACGCCCTATTGCATGTCCTGTGGACGATTGTAAATGCGGCGAGTATATACCGGCGTAGTACTACTGTCGTTTAATTTTCCAGGGCGGTCAGGGAGACGTGTGCAATGGAAGTGATTGTGACACCTGAAAGGTATAAAGCGGAAACCGAACTCGCCAACTTTTATTACAAACGGGGAGACCGCGGACAGGCAATCAGCGTTCTGGAGAATTACCGGAATCATTTACTGGACTGCGAAGATGTTTTTTTGATCAACAAAATAACGAACAAGATTGAACTTCTCCGGAAGACGATCGTTCTGGAGTCAAAACCTCTGAAACTTGAAATCGCTCTTACGGATAAATGCAACCTTTCCTGTATCATGTGCCTGCAGCGCACACAGGGAAAGCATGAAATAACCGAGCGGACCCGCCGGGAAATAAGCGCGCTTATCCCCTGCCTTGAAATGATAAACTGGATCGGGGGAGAAGCCTCTTTATCTCCTTATTTTGAACCGCTGTTCGATGAGGCCGCGCGATATCCCCGCCTGCACCATAACATCATAACCAACGGGCTGTTTATTGACGAAAGATGGGCGGAAAAGCTGGCTAAAAACAGGACCTGCGTGTGCATTTCAGTGGATGGCTTTACGGCGGAAACTTATGAGCATGTCAGAAGAGGGGCACGGTTTGACGCCCTCGTCGCGGTACTCTCGCGTCTTCAAAAATATTTCGCGGCGTATCCTATCTCCGACAGACCGCGTCTTTTTTTAAATTTCGTGCTTATGAAATGCAACATCAGGGATCTTGACCATCTGGTAGGCTTCGCGCACCGCTTCGGCATTAAAATGGTCCAGGTAAACTCCCTGAACCCGTTTCCGCCGGATAGCGAATACCAGGAACAAAATCCCGGGACCGATCCGGAACTGGTGAAATGGTACCTTGATACGGCCATACCCCGAATACGGCGCGAAGCGGCGGAGAAGAATATACAGGTCGGCCTGCCGGATTTGGGCAGGATCATCCAGCAGGCGCCGGTCGCGCCGCCAGCCGACAAGCGCGGCAACGATATTTCCGCGCAGCCGTCAAATGAACCCGATTTAACCTGCCCGTATCCATGGGGGAGTCTGTTTTCGGACCCGGAAGGCAGGGTCGGACCCTATTGCCAGTGCGGGGCGGCGTTCGGCGGGAATGTTCACAAGGAGGCTATTTTAGATCTTTGGAATGGCGATGTGATGCGCCGCTTCAGGCAGCTTGCGGCGGCCAATGACGGCAGCCTTGGCTGCAAAATATGCGCGATGAGACACTATCGGCTCCAGGCCGGATTGTGTGACCCGCTATGGTGACAGGACATAATTTCAGCGGAGTTGATTCCGCGCGGGAGAACCGGTTGTTCTGCGCCGCGCCTTTTGAGAACATTGAAATACATTCCGGCGGGGTGGTGCATATCTGCTGCACGCTCCGGCTGCCTGTGGCAATAGGCAATATTACTAACAGGTCAATTCAACAGGTTTGGAACAGCGACGAGGCGCAAAAAATAAGGAAATCGGTTTTTGACGGGTCATTTAAATACTGTATTCGCGCGTCATGCCCTTTCCTGCAAACCATTTCAATGCACGTCAAGAGGATCGGGGATGTGACGGATCCGCGCATTTCCGCGGTGATAAAAAACCATATGCTGTCACTTCCCTACGGGCCCAGGCAGATCAATTGTTGTTTTGATCGTTCCTGCAATCTCTCCTGCCCTTCATGCCGGACCAGGATGTTCGTGGATACTGATAACAAAAGGGAGATATTGGAGATACAGCGCAAAATACAGGAATTGCGGGATGTAGAGGAACTGTATATTGAGGGGTCCGGGGACCCCCTCGGCAGTCCTTTTACACGGGAATGGCTGCGTTCCATGAGAACAGCGGATATGCCCGAATTAAAGCTGATCCGACTGCATACCAATGGCCAGCTTTTGACGCCTGAAATGTGGAACACTATCCCATCTGATGTCCGGGAGTTGATAAGGGAGGTGGAAATTTCCATTGACGCGGCCAGTCCGGAGACTTATCATGTCAATCGGAGAGGCGGGAGCTTTGAAACACTTTTGCAAAATCTTTCGTTTCTGGGGGAATTGCGCAAAAGCCGGCGCTTGGAGCGTTTAATACTAAGCATGGTGGTCCAGGAAAACAATTTCAGGGAGATGCCCGCCTTTGTATCCCTTGGCCGGCAGTTTGGCGCCACTTGCGTTTATTTCAGCAGCATTCACAACTGGATCTTTTCCGAGACGGAATTCCTGCGGCGCGCTGTCCACCTGAGCGCCCATCCAAGATATCCGGAACTCGCTCAATTGCTGAAAGATAACGTGTTTAAGGACCCCATCGTCTTTTTAGGAAATTTAACCTCAATAACCAAAGAAGCATGAGTAACAAAAAAAATGAATCCAGTAAAGCTGATTATTGTTTCAGCCGATGATTTTGGCATTTCGGAGGGGGTAAACCTCGGGATACTGGACTGCTGCTCCGCCGGGGCGGTTTCCAGCGTTTCAGCGCTTGCGGCAGGCTCGGCATTCCGTTCCGGAGCTGAAAAACTCCGGGATTTTCCCGGCATAGGAGTTGGCGCGCATCTATGCCTTAACGATGAACTGCCGCTAAGCCCTGCCGGACAAATACCGACTCTGGTCCGGGACGGCCGCTTTCTGCCTTACCGGGATATGGTACTCCGCCTTATTTCCGGGCGGCTCGCCCCCGGCGAGGTATACCGGGAATGGAAACTGCAGATAGAAGCCCTTGCAGCGGCAGGCCTCCACCCATCCCACCTGGATACCCACAACCACATACACTTGTACCCGGCGCTTTTTAAAGTGCTGGTCCACCTTGCGGAAGAGTACGGGATCGGGGCGGTAAGGCTGCCAGGCTGCTCCGGCGCGTCTGACGGAGGCGTTAACGCCGCCAACGCCGCAAAGTTCTTTCTCGCGGCGCGCTTTCCAGCAAGGAGCCGTGAACTTGAACTGCGCGGCATAAGGCATCCGGGGCTCACCAGGGGTTTTTTTCGTTCCGGAGGCATAACCGCGCAAAAGCTGCACCGCTGGGCCGCTCTGGCCCGGCCGGTAGAAATTACCGAGATAATAACGCACCCCGGCAGGGGTGTTTCACGCGATTGCCGGCGTTATGCACACTGGGGCTACAACTGGCAGGCTGAAAGGGACGCTTTGATAAATTTTGACCGTTACGGAGGCTGGAAGGCCGCGGGGGCGCGGCTTTGCGGTTACGGGGAAATACCCACCGCCTGCATGGAACCCGCCGCGCCCGCGTCAAAAAAAATAAGCGGCGTTTCCGTGGTAATACCGGCTTTTAATGAGCGGGAGAATATAGCGAAAACCCTGTCCATCACCAAACGGTACCTTAAAAAAAACGCGGCCGACTGCGAGATACTGGTGGTGGATGACATGAGCACGGATGGCACCGGCGCCGAGGCGGAGCGGCTGCTGCGCGGGGGGGAAGGCCGGGTTATCCGTACCGCAAAGAGGGCGGGTTACGGCGCCGCGCTGCGGGCCGGCTTTGACCAGGCCGCGAAAGACCGGATACTGTACTTTGACGCCGATTACCCGATGCGCATTGAAAATATCGCCAAGGCTTTCAGGCATGCGGACGCCTTCGATTTCGTCATAGGCCGGCGCAATAACTCCTGGAGCGAGGGGCCGGCGCGTTTCTTTTACCGGCGGGCATATGGAGCGCTGGTAAGATTTACGTTCAAGCTTAAGCTTTCAGACGTAAATTTCGCCTTCAAGCTTTTCAGCACAAGCGCGTGGAAATCGCTGCGCGTAACTTCTAATGGCAGTTTTATAGACGCGGAATTGATGCTTGAAGCGTCACGCTCTGGATTTTCCATAAAGGAAATACCCGTTCCTTTGCTTGCCAGAACCTTCGGCCGCTCGCGCCTGATGAATTATTCAAACATAGCGAAAATACTTGTGGAGCTGGTTCACCGGTTTTTAATAAATAATGGGCTGGAAACACTGCGTTTATACGGCGGAACGGGCTTTTTCACGCGGGCGCATGCCGCGGCACGGCTTCTTCTTTGTCCTGTAGGCGAAATTGAAAAGAGGCTTCCGCGCACGGGCAGAATACTGGATTTTGGCTGCGGCATAGGCGTACTCTCTCATATGGCGGCCCTGAATTATCCCAGGAGGAAACTGGAAGGGGTTGATATTGACGCGCGAAAAATAAGCGCGGCGCGGCTGGCCCGCCGGATTGAAGGCGGCCCGGTCTTTGCAACTGCCGCTCAGGGTGAAATCCCGCCTGGGCCGTACGCGGCCATCATCGCGAGCGACGTGCTGTACCTGCTTGAATATTTCGATCAGGAAAAAATTCTGGCTGGATTTTTCAAAAATCTGCTTCCCGGCGGAGTATTGCTCATAAAGGAAACCGATATCCGCCCGCGCTGGAAACATTTGTTAAACCTTGCGGAGGAGACCCTGGCGGTAAAGGTTTTGGGGTTTACCACAGGGCGTGGAATTTTTATCCGCGCCTCGGACAGTTATATGCGGCTTCTGACCGATATCGGCTTCCAGGCGTCCCTTGTTCGCATAGACACCGGTTATCTTCACCCGCACGTGCTTTACGCGGCGGTTAAGCCGTCCGCATCCGGCAAAGAAAAAACGACATGAAAACATGGACAGAAGATTTTAAAGAGGGCCTGCTGGTTTATGCGGCGCTATTGGCTGTCACTTTTGCGGCACACTTCTTTTGGTTTACCAAATTCGGATTATATGAAGATGATTTTGTGTTCGTAGCTGTCCCGGCCAACCTGGACTTTTCACAGATCCTGCGTCTTTTGAAAGAGATATTTGCCGGTAATCCCGAAGGAAGGGTTATCGGATTTATGCTGCCGCACGTATTCTCGTATGTCCTTTACAATATCTCCGGGATACCGGCAATGTATCTGCTTGGTTTAATTATTGTTACAACTAATGGATTTCTGTTGTTTCAGTTGATGAAAAAAGTTTTCCCTTCTCTATTGGCTGTATTTGTTGCTTTCTTTTTTATTTTATCGCCGCTGGATACGACAAAAGGTTTCCTGACTCATATTTATCAATTACAGATATCAATCTCTTTCCTGTTAATCGGCTTTCATCTGTACCTGCATAAAAAATACACGATTTCCTGCATAACAGCAGCCTGTTCTTTGCTTACTTATGAAACCGCTTTTTTGCCGTTTTTCTTCGCGCCGGCGCTGGAAAACATTCAATGGAGGGAACGGAAATACCTGCTCCGCCAGATAAAACATGCCATTATTTTCGCGTTTATTGTTCTGGCGGCCGTTATGTGGCGACAAGTTACGAATGAAGCGCGTATTGAACGGCTGTTTGAACAGTTGGTTCTGAATGATGTTGTTTTTAAAACATTAAAGTCGCTTTTTATCGGGCCCGTTGTCGCCATTTATTCCTACTTGCATGCTATCAGTGAGGCGTGGGCGAACAATAAAATCTCGGCCCTTTTTATCCTGCCGTCTTTCGCTTTCTTCACGCTGTTTTTCCTGTTCTATTCCAGAAAGCATACGTTTCAAAAGATATCGGAGCCGGTCAATATTAAATTGGAAACAATTTCCATTGGAACATCTTTGAAACTGGAAGTGAAAATCCCATTGAAAGCGATAATCCTTGGCGGCATTATGCTGGTATTTTCCTATCTCTTAGCGGCTCCGGGAAGCTATTATCCTCCTGTCGCATTGGCGGGCAGGGGGACAAGTGTGCATTTACCTGCAAGTATTTCCAGCGCTATACTTATGGGGGGGATATTTTACTTACTATATCTGATTTTTGCGCGCTACCGGCTAAAAATAATTTCAATTTTATTAATCTCTTTTTTTTGCTCTTCATATGTCGGCTACGGCGGCATTGTTCAAAATGATTTCGTGCGCAGCTGGGGCTTTCAGAAAGACTTCTGGAATCAAGTGGTGCAATTATGCCCCGATATGAACGATGGGACCACTATTATTATTGAACGAAAGGACCTGCTGGAAACAAAATACATCCTTTCTCACTCATGGGCCGATTCTCTTATCCTGGAGCAATTATTGAGTTTTCCGAAAACATGGCATAAACCCCCGCGGTTTGCGGTCATTGAAAAAAGTCTTGATAAGGATATTTTCATCAAGGATGGAAAATTTTATTTCAAGTTTATCTTTTTTGGGAACAAAAAAAACGCCGAACTGCTTCAGGCAAACACTATTTATCTTCAGGGCAAAAAAGGAACCTATTTAAGAAAAACCGGCGGCATACTGATCCGCGACACTGTGTTCGGGTTAAAACCAACAGGGGACGCCGCCCCTGATCTTAAAAAGAAGAATATGTATTATTTCATGATTGACCATTTGCCCAAAGGACACTATGCCCAATGAGTATAACCGCCAGTCAGAGCGCTCCCCCATGGAACGAGCCCCGCTGTTTTTCTTGAAACCGGTTGCGGTGATGCTGGGGTTGATTGTTGCCCTGTTTCTGATTGAACTGCTGCTGCGCATCGGAGGCCTTTTCCCGCTTCCAGCAAATACCCGTGCACTGGCTGATTCCAATGCTTCCATAGTTTTCTCAGGCGATTCCTGGACCGACGGGGCCGAGGCGGACAAGGGTAAGGGGTTTTTCGATATTCTAAAAAAAGACCCGATATTTAAAGACTATCCCATGTCAAACCTCGGGTATGGCAGCAATAACGGGTTTCAAATCGTAGGCAATATTATGGACCGGGATGCGGTTCCTCGGATAGCGGTAATAAACATGGGCGTCAACTCCTGGCATCTGATAGGCATAGAAAAATTTATAGATCTTGCATACGGCTATCTTTCAAACGCGGAGATAGCCGGATTCCGCGGGGAATTTAAGTGTCTTTTTCGCCCGAAATGGTTCCACCATTTGAAACTTTACAGGCTTTACAGCTATCTTGCCGCTTCATTTAAGATAAAGAAGCTTCCTGTGGATTTTAAAACGCTTGACGATAAGATAGGATCCCATCTGGTTTACTCTACCATGATAGAATTTTGGAATACAGGCCCGAAAGATAAAGGTTATGAAATACGGTGCGAAGCCTTGTCCGTTTTTCTTAAAAAAAATAAAAGCCTGAGCCTGGACCAGAAATTCTATTTTGCCGGCTTAAATGCGGGCTTTAAAACCGAGGCAGTGGAAGCCGTTCTGAAAAAAGCCGGCCTGTTTTTCCCGGAAAAGCTCTCCATTGTCCCTTATTCGGTCTACCAGGAACTTAATGATCATGACGCGGGTTTTAAGGACAGTCATGAAGCGCTTATAAAATGGTCTTTTCTGGTCTTATCGCGTTGGGCAGTCAGGCACAAGGTTGTCGTGTTTATCCAGACGTATCCGGACATTAAGAAAGAAAATATGGGTGAGTATGATTTTAGCCGGATCAACATCCTGCTTGGCGCCTATGCCCGGCGCCACGGATTTCATATTATAGACCATAATTGCGGCGGCATAGATTGGCGTTTATACCGCACCCTCTGGCATATCAACAACCAGGGACATGCGTACATGGCGGAAAACATAAAGGCCGCGATGTCCCCTTTCCTTAAACGGCCGCCTACCGTAAAATAACAGAACTTTGCCGCAGCGCTACATCTTAAAATCCCAGCCGAGGTACAGCTCGCGGGCTTTGGGGTCGTTAAGGAGGGTGTTCTGTGAGCCTTCTATGAGTATTTTGCCTTCGTAAATGAGATATGAACGGTCGGTAATTGAAAGTGTTTCACGCACATTGTGGTCGGTAATCAGCACGCCGATGCCTTTTTCCTTCAGGTGAAAAATCGTTTTTTTCAATTCGCTTACCGTTATTGGGTCTATCCCCACAAAAGGTTCGTCTAATAAAATAATTCTGGGCTCATTTATCATAACGCGCGCCACTTCAAGGCGCCGTTTTTCGCCTCCGGAAAGGGACCATGCCATTTGTTTTTTGAGTTTCAGCAGGCCGAACTCGGACAATAGCGCGTTCACCCGTCCAGCGAGCGCGGTTTTGTCTTTTATGGTCCGCTCAAGAATGGCTAAAAGGTTTTCTTCAACGCTAAGTCCGCGGAAGACTGTCGGTTCCTGCGCCAGGTAGCCGATCCCGCCTCTGGCCCGCTTATACATAGGCTCGCGCGACACATCCCGCCCGTCAATAAAAACTTTGCCGGAATCGGGCTCAAGAAAACCCACCAGCATGTGGAAAGTTGTGGTTTTACCGGCGCCATTAGGGCCAAGCAGGCCGCAAACCTCTCCGGAGTTGATGGCAAGCGTGAGCCCGTTTACCACAGCCTTGCGCCCGAAACTTTTTTCCAGCATTTCACATGAGAGTTTCATAGTATGGATTTAATTGATGATACCGCTAAAAGTTTACTGTAAGCTGGTATGCCTAAAACCTGCTAGTTTACCAGCGAACTGCACTCGCCTACCAGCAAATTAGTGCTGTTTTTTGGCATCCAGGTCCTTCACCCAGCCGAAAACGTTATTATAGAATTTTATGTCGCGGCTATCTCTGAAAAATTTCATCTTCTCCGCGTTAATGGCAAAGTCGTAGCCCTCCGTGGTGCCCACTACCAGCGGCGTTGATTCATACATCAGAAAGCTTTTATCCAGGTCGCGATAAAGGCCTTTTTGCGAGAGCATACGGAGGTTTTCAGTTGTAAGCGAGAAATCGCCCTCAAAAGACATAAGCCCCAGCGTGTTTTCGGCTTTGGCTTTATCCGCGAGACCATGCAGTTCCTTCGGGGCCCCGCCACCTGCCTGCGCGGCTTTTCCACCTGTGACTCTGTCCGCCTTAGGCGGACGCTGGCCTATGGAGCTGTCAGCGGCTGAGGCGGGGCCTCCTGCCGGTCCGGAAGCGGGTGGCGGGGCGGCACTGCCCGCCTTGGGCGGATGCGGGCCTATGGCGCTGTCTGTGACACTGGCCTGTCGCGGGCCTATGGCGTTGTCCGCGACTGAGGCTGGGAAATAATATTTCATGCTAATCTGCCTGCGGCCCCGCTCAAAGAACGCGGTTTGCCCTGTTTCAAAGTATTTGCCCTTTTCGCAGTTAATCTCCACTTTTGACAAGTCAGGGAATGTACGCAGTATGTAAGCCGAACCATAGATATCCCATAGTTTGGCCGAATGGTTGTAAATGGCGTGGTCTGAGCGCATAGTGTAGCTCGGGTTTTTAAATGAAACTGCCCCATCGAAAAATTCCAGATTGTTCTTCCGGTCCATCTTCCACTTATCGCTTTTAACCACCGAACCCATAAGCGGGTCAGAATCCGGGGCACGGCGTCCGCCTGAGGCGGTCAGGTTTTCCGCCGATACCGCGTGGCGGAGTACGGCCGCAAGCGTAAAGAACAGATAAAAAAAAACGGCGGTTTTCATTGGATCTTGGTTTCCTGATGCTCAATTTCTATCTCGGAAAGGTCCGGATTGGCCGTAAAACCTTTGCCTTTTATCACGGTTTTACCGCGAAAAAGCGTTACCTTTTCGTCGGTCCAGATTTTACCTTTTTCAGAGCTGTAATAAAGTTTTTCCGTTTTAAGCAGCATACCGTCTTTTTTAGCGTCAACGGACACGTTCGCGGACAGTATGGCTGATTTCTTTGATGGTTCAAACTGGCCGGATTTAGCTTTTATGATGGAAGAAACCCTGCCGGCTTCGTAAAAATGCATCACCGGCAGTGAAAAAGTCATCCGGCTTTCCAGGTCTTCCATGGAAGCCGCCGGAGTGTCAAGACGCCATTTGAGAGAGTTGGAGTCCGTTCCGGAAACAGAAAACCCGGAAAAAAGGCTCACTCCGGACGCAGTTTCAGCCGGGCCGCCGCCGGAGCACGCGGCAAGCGCGAGTAAAATAAAAAGCGCAGATAAGTTCATGGTTAAATTGTAACTATTGGTTCACGGTTTAAGATTGCTTTTTTAGGGTATTCTTATGTTCCCTGATTTTCGACCGTTGAACCGTGGGCCCTAAAATTTAAAGCAACCCTTCTTTCAATAGATCTTTTTCATCCATAATTCCAATGGGGCGGCCGGTCTTTTTGTCGGTTACCGGCAGGTTGTCAACTTTGGATTCGGAAATTATCCGCGCGGCCTCCAGGGCCATGGTTTCGGGATGCACCGTTAAAGGATTGCGGGTCATTACGGCGGTAAGCTTTATATCAAGTCCGGTTTGCCCTTTCTGTAAATAGCGCCTCAAGTCTCCGTCGGTAAAAAAGCCGCTGAGCCGCCCTTGTCGCCCGGTTATGGAAACGGCGCCCGCCGCGGTGTCCGTCATAACTTTAAGTGCGGCCTTCAGCGTGCAATTTTCGTTTATCACCGGGTTTGCGCGGCCGCGGCGCATGAGGTCGGAAACGCGGATGTTTAAAAGTTTTCCAAGGCTGCCGCCAGGGTGCAGTCTGGCGAATTTGTCGCTGGTAAAACCCTTCAGACGCATCAGCGCCACGGCAAGCGCGTCTCCAAGTGCCAGCATTGCCGTGGTAGATGAGGTGGGCACGATATTCATGGGGCAGGCTTCCGTTTTTACGCCAAGGTTAAGCGTTATATCTGAGCTGCGGGCCAGGCGGGAAGCGGGGTTGTTGGTAATGGAAATTACCTTAAGTCCCTGTTTTGAAAGCAAAGCCATAAGCTTGGCGGTTTCCTCGGTTTCGCCCGAATAGGAAAGGGCGATTATAACATCACCTTCGGAAATCATCCCCAGGTCGCCGTGAAGCGATTCCACCGGGTGCAGGTAAATGCTTTGAGTGCCGGTGGAAGACATGGTGGCCGCGATCTTGCGCGCTATAAGGCCGGATTTGCCAATGCCTATAAGCACCGCTTTGCCACGCGAGGCCGCCAGCATTTTTACAGCCGCGCAAAAACCGCGGTTAAGCGTATTCGCCAGGCCGCCCACCGCCCTAGCTTCTTTTTTAATCACGCTGCGGGCCGTTTGCAGTATTAAAGAGTCTTTCGCGTTCATGGTAACACCTCGCCAGGGTAGAGGGTAGAGCAACAGACAAACTTGAAAACATTTTTTAGACTGTTCATAAATTCAACCTTTATTCAGTTCTTTTCTGAACCCTTTACCCTAACCCCTATACCCTCTACCCTATCTTATGGTGCTGGGATTTTATGTGGCGATAGCCAGGGGGTCATTTCAGGAGGAATCCGACGCTGGTCATAAGGCGGGGGGAGTTTATGCAGAAGCCAACTTAAGGTGAAAAAGCCCGCAATGATCACCAGATAAATCCATGACAGGGTTTTTAAATGCCACTTCCAGCCCGGGAACCAGGCGGGGGGCAGTGTAAGGTCTCTTCCGCATTTTCGGCAGAATTTAAGGGAAGCTCTGTTTTCCTGGGCGCAGTTTGGGCATTTCATAGTTAAACCTCGTAACAAGCTTGTATTTTATCCCGCCTCAAATCTCCATGGCTAAGCTGTCAACGCGGTTGAGCGCGGAAACCACCCGCTTTACATCTTTAAGCTTTAGCGAATTCGGCCCGTCTGACAGAGCCCTGGCTGGATGCGGATGAGTTTCAAAAAATATGCCGGCAATTTTAAGTATTGCCGCGGCTTTCGCGAGCGGCAGGGCGAAACGCGCGTCGCCCCCGGTGGACCTGCCTAGACCGCCGGGACGCTGCACGGAGTGGGTGCAGTCGAAAATAACAGGGTATCCGAAGCCTTTCATCACTTCAAGGGAACGCATGTCCACCACCAGGTTTGAATAGCCAAAAGAGTTCCCGCGCTCGGTCAGCATAATACGCCTTGTTCCGCGCGATTCAAGCTTTTTTACTATATTCTCCGCCTCCCAAGGCGAAAGGAACTGACCTTTCTTCACATTCACTACAAGCCCCGTGTCTGCGCAGGCATAAAGCAGGTCGGTCTGGCGGCAAAGGAAGGCCGGGACCTGCAGTATATCCGCCGCTTCGGCCGCCTCCAGGGCCTGGGCCGGTTCATGAACATCAATAAGCAGTGTAAGGCCTAGGCGCTTTTTAAGACTTTTTAAGAATGGCAGGGCGGCCCGCATGCCTATGCCGCGAAATGCCTTATACGAGGTGCGATTAGCTTTGTCAAATGAAGCTTTTAAAACAAAAGGAGTTTTCAGAGACGAAAATATTCCTTTCAGATCGCGCGCCAGGCGCTCGTATGAGGCTTCGGTTTCAATAACGCAGGGTCCGGCTATGTAGGTAAGCGCCTTGCTGTTTGAAAAAATCAGGTTTTTGACTTTTACTTCTTTTTGTTTCATATCAGCAAATACCGCCTTCTCTTCCTTTACCGCTTACCGGTTACTGATTACTGGTTACCATCTGACTCTTCCGGTTCTTTATCGCCGCCGCTATAAAACTGAAAAACAGCGGGTGGGGCATTAGCGGGCGGGATTTAAATTCAGGATGAAATTGCACTCCTACAAACCAGGGGTGCCCTTTAAGCTCCACTATTTCCGGCAGGCCCAGGGCAATGTTGCGTCCGCTTACGTCCAGGCCTTTGTTCGCATAACGAGCCAGATACTTTGAATTGAATTCATAACGATGCCGGTGGCGTTCTGAAATAACTTTTTTCGCGTAAATGCGGCCGGCCAGAGAGCCGGCCTTAAGCGTGCACTGGTAGGCGCCAAGGCGCATGGTGCCGCCCTTTTCATTAACCCCTTTCTGAGCGGACATAAGCCCCACCACGGGGTGGGGGGTTTTAGGGGAAAATTCCGTGGAATGGGCTTTTGCAAGCCCCAGCGCGTTACGCGCGAATTCTATAACAGCGCACTGCATGCCAAGGCAGATGCCTAGGAATGGAATTGCTTTTTCGCGCGCGAAGCGGACCACTTCGATCTTTCCTTCTATACCCCGGTCGCCAAATCCTCCCGGCACTATTATCGCGTCCATCCCGGCAAGGCTGGAGCGGAAATCCGCGGCTTCAACATTTACAAAGCATATTTCGGCCTGTACGCCGTTGGCGATGGCCCCGTGCAGTATGGCGTCGGAAAGGGATTTGTAGGAGTCTTTCAGCCTGGTATACTTGCCGGCAATGGCCACGCGCACGGTTTCGGCTTTCATTGAAGTCTTAAGGCGCTCCACGAAGAAGGTCCACTCCTCAAAATCCCATTTCTTGCTGCGCAGGCGCAGCAGCATCATGATCTGCTCGTCTATACCCTGCTTTTTAAGCATGTTGGGAACATTGTAGATGGAGAACGTGTTAGGGGCGTCTATAACAGCTTCTTCCGGCACGCTCGTAAAAAGGGCGATTTTATTTTTTATGTCGCGGGCCAGCGGCTTGTCGGCGCGGCAGACTATTATGTCCGGGTCTATGCCGATCTCGCGCAGCTTGTTTACCGAATGCTGGGTGGGCTTTGTTTTAAGCTCGTCGCTTGATAAAAGGTATGGCACCAGCGTGACATGTATGTATATGGTGTCATTTTTTGTTCTGTCCCGGCGCATCTGGCGGGCGGCCTCAAGGAACGGCAGGCTTTCTATATCACCCACGGTGCCGCCTATTTCAATTATGGTAATGTCGCAACCCTCTCCCGCTTTTAAAAATCTCTTTTTTATTTCATCCGTAACATGGGGGATAACCTGCACTGTCTGCCCAAGATAGCGGCCCTGCCGTTCTTTGGTGATGACCGCCTGATAAATCTGGCCGGCCGTAATATTGTTCACCCGGCCGGTATCTATGCCAAGAAACCGCTCATAATAACCAAGGTCCAGGTCGGTTTCGGCCCCGTCGTCGGTTACAAATACCTCGCCGTGCTGCAAGGGAGCCATAGTGCCCGCGTCCACGTTCAGGTAAGGATCGCACTTTATAATATTGACGGAAAGACCGTGGGCTTTAAGCAGGCGGCCGACTGAGGCCGCGGTAATGCCTTTGCCAAGCGAACTTACCACGCCGCCGGTGACAAAAATATATTTAGCCATTTCGTGCGGAGATTGCAGTGATAAAAACAACGATGACAGTGATTTTTATTAAAACATTATCTTAATAATCGTTCACTATCAATACAGCTATTGTCGGTTATCACCGTAATCTCGTTCCACTCTTTATCGCTGCAATCTCTTCCTTAAAAACTTCTCAGCCGCTTTAATATCCGCAGGCGTGTCTATGGCGGGGCCCAGTTCCCGCACTTCGGCCACGGTTATACCCATGCCGTTTTCAAGAGCCCGCAGCTGCTCAAGTCTTTCAAGTTTTTCAAGCGGGCTTGCCGTCAGTTTGACAAACCGCGCCAAAGCTTCCCGGCGGTAGATGTAAAAACCGCAGTGCTTATAAAAAGGACGGTTTTTAAGCTCTGAAAGCGGATGGTGAAAAGGTATGGAAGAGCGGGAGAAATATAAGGCGCGGCCTTTTGAGTTCATGGCGATTTTAACACAGTTCGAATTTCTGATATCGGAGGTTTCCTTTATGCGGGCGCAGGCGGTTCCTATGTCGCAGTCACGGGCTTTTACAAGCTGCCTGAAGGCTTTAACAAGCGTTTGGGAACGCAGGAAAGGCTCGTCACCCTGAAAATTGATTACAAACTCCTTTCTTGTTTTCCGTGCCGCCTCAAAGACCCGGTCGGTGCCCGATTGGCAGCGTGGGCTTGTAAGAACAACAGCCGCGCCTATGGACGCGGCGAACGCCATAACGCGGCGGTCTTCGGTTGCAATTACAACTTCTCCAAGGCCGGAGCGCACGGCGGCTTCGTAGCACCATTGAAGAACCGGCTTACCGGCTATTTTAGCCAGAACTTTGCCGGGAAATCGCTGTGAGTTGTACCTGGCAGGGATAATTATCAGGGCTTGTGACATGTTATGTTCTTATTCAGGTAGACAGAATCCAGTAGTCAGAATTCAGAATAGCCGATGCAAACAAGCCTCCGACATCTTTCTGACTGATCGCTGAATTATGCTTCGCACCCCTAGCTTCTGAATTCTGGCTCCTGACTTCTAGCTTCTGACTTCTGAATTCTGACTTCTGGCTACTTGAGCACTACTTTTGTCCATGATCGCATGCTCTCAAGCAGTTCTTCTTTTGAAACGGCGGCCGTGCCGAGCTTTCCCACCACCACGCCCGCGCCGAAATTAGCCGTAAGGGCCGCGTCTTCAGGAGAAGCGCCCGCGGCCCAGGCCAGGGCAAAAAGCGAGATAACGGTGTCGCCGGCGCCGGTGACGTCAAAAACTTCTCTGGCCTTTGTCGGTATATGCAGCATACCGGCGGGACGACACGCATGCGCCGTAAAGAGCGTCATGCCGTGCTCGCCGCGGGTTATAAGCAGAGAGCGGCAGCGCAGTTCGGAAATTATTTTTTTACCCAGAGCTTCCACTTCCGGCGTAGCGTATTTTTGCGGCATCCCCATGCCGCCGAAAGCTTCCATGACGTTCGGGGTTATGCAGGCAACCCCCTTATAAAGCCTGAAATGTTCAACTTTCGGGTCCACGAAAACCGGCACCCGTCGCGCGCGGCAAAGACCTATGGCTTTCGTAATTACTCCGGGGCAAAGCAGGCCCTTGCCGTAATCGGAAAAAATTACCGCTTCGGCTCCGTTTTTCAACTGCCGTACGAGGGCCGCAAGAACGCGTTTTTCAAGGCCGGGGGAAAGGGGTTTTAAAGGGTCGCGGTCAAAACGGACCACCTGCTGATGCTCGGCTATCACGCGGGTTTTTTCTATGGTTGCCGTTTCAGGCGCGGTTATAAGGCCTGAGGCGTCGGCGCCTATCGTTCTAAGTTCGTGAGAGAGTTTTTTGGCGGCTCCGTCTTTACCGGTTACCGAGATAATTGAGGTTTTTGCGCCTAGTCTCGCCAGGTTTACGGCCACATTTCCGGCCCCGCCGCAGACGGTGAACTCTTCGGTCACTTTAACTATGGGCACAGGAGCTTCGGGCGAGATGCGCCTGACCGAACCTCTTATATAGCGGTCCAGCATCAAGTCGCCAAGCACGGTAATTTTACGGCCGCTGAAATTCGTTACAAGTGCGGCTATCCTGCCATAAGTCGCGCTGTCCATCATAAGATTATACTAAAAGACGGGGGGAGGTGCTTGTAAGCTGGCGGGCTTGTATGCAGTCTCTAAGCATACCCGCTTACCAGCCTGCCAGCGATCTTTGCAGTTCACCGCTATCCTATTGTTTATTCTATTGTTCTTTTTACCAGTTTGGCGGTTACAGAACCTATAAAGATATCGGCTTTAAGTATAAGAGGAAGACGCGAAGCATCGTCAGTGAGCCACACAAACATGCGTTTACCCTTTTTCGGCACAAAAAGCCCCTCGTCTCCGACTCTGGGTTCAACCACATAACACTTGAATTTGCCGTAATCTGTTTTGGCTTTTTCAGTGCGCAGGACTTTAACCGTCATCGCCCAATTTTTTTTTGTATTTACTTTCATTTCCAGGTTTGAGTCCGGCTTTAGATCCATAACACGCACGGCGTACAGGGCGGAAAGCACGTCGTTTACCGGTCCATCCAGAGTCCCTTCAAATTTTGTAATTTCCCCTTTTTTATTCATCTTTTCGCCGTGGAAACTTTTGGCGGCCATGTCAAAAAGCGTCCATTCGTTAAGAAAATAACCGCCCTCCTGGAGTTTTTTATAATAGCCGAACGATTTCATATCCGAAGCGTCAAGCCAGGCCTCGTTTATATCGTCCACATGATAAAAATTATTAATAAAGGAGGTTGACTTTGACGTGGAGATTATATGGTAAACCGGTCTTCCTTCTATGGTCACAAGTTTGTCTATTTTAAGCCGGGCGCGGCCCACTGTTATCAAGCCCCAGGAAATATCGTATTCAAGCGTTTCACCAAGCCAGGGAAAAGCTGATGCGATGGCCTCACCACATGCTTGCCCGACTTTGTCGGTTCCTTCCGGTTCCGAAGCGGGTGGCGAGGTGGACACCTGCACGGCTTCCAGATCCTGGTAGGGGTGGCGCAGCAACTCGGCAGCGGACAGCGTTGAAGGCCAGAAAAAAACGCAAAATGCAAAGTGCAAAGTGCAAATGGAGAGTTTTTTCCAAATCCTCTTTTTTGGGATTTTTTTAAAAATCATATTTTATCCTGCAGAAAACAAAAGCCGCCAAAGCCAGCCCCGCGCAAAACCCCCTCCATTCCTTGTTTTTTCTGAAAACCTCCGGCGAATAGGCGGAAGCGTCAAAAAAATATTTCAAATCCGCCGGGCGCGGCGCCAGCGCGGGGACAGCTTTTTTATATGCCTCAAACTGCGGGCCATAAACTGAGGATAAAAACTCCTCTTCGCTCTTCATGGTCTTAGAGTATATCCAAAGGTATGAGGCAAGCGTGACGCCCCAGACGGCGGCTGTAAGGATCGGATGCCTGGGGCTTGAAAGCATTAACAGCAGACCAAGTGTCATAAACGCGGTGCCAAGGTAGAGCGGGTTTCTTACCGCGGCGTATGGCCCCGAGGTAGTAAGGGTTTTAGACTTTACTATGGCCGCGCTTGAAAGCAGGCGGATGGTTTGCCCAAAAAGCATTATTACAAATCCAGCGACAAACAGTTTAGGGCTGTCCGGTTTTGAGAGAACCAGAACAGCCAGCGTTATCACTTGCGATACTAATATGCGTTTTTTCATAAATGCCCAGGTTATCAGGCCCATAATTGGAGGTTCAGCGGTTCAATGGTTCACGGTTGTTTTTTCCGCGATCTTGTTACCGTTGAACCGCTGAACGGTGAACCTGTTTTACGAACCTCTTTTAACAGTTTTTGATCTATCCGCTGCGCTATGCGCGGCCGACAAGATATCCCTGAAAACTGGAACGCCTTTTAACGCTGCCGCGTGTTTTCTAAGCTGATAGCCGCCATGGCCCGTTGTCACCAGAACAGGCCTGATACCGGCATTGATCGCCAGGCCCATATCGCTGGCTTTGTCGCCTATCACCAGGGAATCTTCCAGGCGAGTCCTGAAATCCTTCAGAGCTTCTTTTATCAAACCAGCGCGCGGTTTACGGCAGGAACAGCCTTCTTCGGGGCCGTGCGGACAAAAATAGACGGCGTTGATTTTTACGCCCTTTTTCGCGAGCATGGCGCGCAGCCGTAAATTTATTTTTTTAGCGGTGGAAAGAGCAAGGTAACCCCTGGCCACCCCCGACTGGTTTGTAAGCACTATCAGACGGTAGCCCTTATCGGCCAAAAGCCGCAGTGCGAGCGCGGTGCGGGAGTAAAGCTTAAGAGCGCCGGGCTCCGTGATGTAAACTCCCCGGCGGTCGCGGGTGAGCGTTCCGTCGCGGTCAAGGAAAGCCGCCGGTTTCAATCGGACCTCTTTTGAAACCGCCCATGCTTTCATCCCAACCACCTGCTTGCAGGCGGCAGTATGCGAACCAAAAGAGCGGGGCAGGCAGGTGGCGGGATCATCGTGATTGCCCCTTAAAAACAGAATTAACGGCGCTCATAAGCGCGGTGTGTCCGTCGTGCAGGAAAACTATTTTTACGGACAGCAGATAAACCCCGTCTTTCAGCAATTCGCGCCAACCGGGAGGGAAGCGGACAAAATCTTTATAAGTGGTTATCACCGGCAGGCCCAGGCGGGTGTTTTGAAGCGCAATAATCTCTTCACGGGCAAAATAGTGGTGGTCGGGATAGCGCCAGGCCTGTTTTATATTGATTTTTAATTTTCTCAGCGCATCTTCAAAAGATTCAGGGTCGCCTATGGCCGACAGGACTACCGCGTCCTTAAGCTCGAAGGCGCCGGGCGGGAGAGTTTCACCGGTAAAAGCGTTTATGAATAAATCCGGCTGATGGGAACTCTTTACCACTACGGCCGCGGAGTTTATCTTTTTTATTTCCGCTGAAAGTTCTTCCAGAGCGCCGTGTTCGGCGCGTTCACAGTGGGAGATGATGATCGCTTCCGCTCTTTTAAGCGCCGTGGCATTTTCCCGCAAATCCCCAAAGGGCAGCAGAAAATCCTTGTAAAAGGGGGCGGTGGCGTTTATCAGAATGATGTTTAAGTCCCTGCTCAGGGCAAAGTGCTGCAGACCGTCGTCCATGAGCAAAATGTCGCAGCCATATTTATTTATGGCCTCCAAACCCGCTTTAAAACGGTCCGCGCAGACCATTACAGGAATTTGCGCGCCCTTAACCAGATTGTACAGCAGGATGGCCTCGTCGCCCGCCTCAGAGGGATTAAATGAGTAAGGGCCAACCAGCGCCGTGAGCTTTTTGGCGGCCGCCTGACGCTTATAGCCGCGCAGCAGGATGGCGGGTTTTTTGCCGGTTTTGGCGAGTTGCAGCGCTGCCACGGCCACTGTTGAGGTTTTTCCGGTGCCTCCGGTGGAAATATTGCCAAAACAAACCACCGGGACGCTTAATCGGCGCGTTTTAAAAACTTCAAAGTCGTAAAGGGCCTTCCTGACGTTTATAGCTCCGCCGTAAAAACCGGACAGGATTTTCAATAAGAGACGTCCGGTCAGGCTGTTTTTAAGATTAGAGCGGGTTTTTTTAAGGTCAGCTTTTAAATAGTTCATGTTTTAGAGCTTAAGGGTCCGTACATGAGCGGAAAGTTTAGCATATAGCTCGTCAACTCCGAGTATTTCAAGGTCGGCCTGCAGGCCGGAGTGAATGGGGAGCGGCGGGCCCCAGTCTTTGGGGGAATCGTTGGGACTGTAAACGGTAAAAGTGGGCGTCCCCTGGCTGACGGCGATGTGCATGGGTGCGGAACTGACACCCGCGTGAAGTGCCGCGTGCCGCTCAAGCGCGGCTATATCAAGAAGATCAAAATCGGAGCAGAGCAGGTGGTTGCTTTTCGCCGAACTCAAAGCGCTTTTAACATAATCCAGTTCACCCGGACCCGCCAAGAAAACCGACCGGAGACGGAAGTCTGCCTCAAGGCGGTCAGCCAGCGCGATAAATTTTTCAGGCGGCCAGCACCGGTGCCGCCGCGGGCTTGTTATGTCAAAAATCACAAAAGACGGGCGAGCGCTCTCCAACCCAGAGCGTTTTAAGAAGTCCAGCGCCTTCTCCGCGTTTTCAGGAGCGAACCGAAGATCAAGCCCTATGCCGTCATGCGGCACACCAAGGGGTTTTAACATTTCCAACCGGTCATAAACGGTGTATCGCGCGGGTCCTTCTTTCTCAATCAGCACATTATGAAAAATCCTCCCGAGCGGATGCCGGAAAGCCAGGCGCCTGCCGGCGCCGGAAAGAAGCGCGTACGCGCCGGAAGACGAGGAATTCATAAAATCCATGGTGGTGTCAAGTTTGCGGGAGCGTATTTCCCCTAAACAAGTTTCTTCCCGCACAAAAACACCGGAAAGGCAGGAGTTGAAACGCAGTATTTTCTCTGAAGACTTTTTAGTGAGAAAGTAAATTTCGGCGCCGGGGATATTTTTTTTAAGCGCGCGCACAAGGGGCGTTGTAAGCAATACATCGCCTATACCTTTAAAAACCATGACTAAAAATTTTTTCGGCATAAGCTGCGAAAGAGGCAAAGGGTCACAGGCACATAGGCACAAAGTGAAGGAACTCCTTATAACTTTGCCCCTTTGCCACTCTGTGCCTTTGCGCCTTTATCACTTTGATTCCTTGACAATCCTGTATTTCGGATCGTTATACATCTTGAACTGACGATAAATTTTAGGGGCGGACTTTTTTGAGGCATATGCGTAAAAAAGCGCCGTGAACTCATTTTCCAGATCTTTTTTTTGCGCGGCCAGTATTTTAAGACGCGAATTAACCTGCGCCCGGTGGGCTTCATCCGAATCGCGGCGCACAAGCTGTTCACTCATGTGATAACGCTTAAGCTGAATTATGCTTATCTTATCCGCAAGACTTCCCAGCGTTTCCGCCATTTTTAAGCGCCTCCATAACGGTTTCATCCACCAGCTCTATAAGATCATTTCTTTTCTGGTTAAGCCTGTCTATATTCCTTTTAGCCGCCGCCACAGTCCGGTCGTCGATCAGGCGGGCTTTATCTTCTTCATGCCACAACTGAACATTCGTCATGGCAAGCTCGCTCATTATACTGCCAATCCCCCGTTTTTTCATTATCTTCAACCTCCTAAAACTCTATTATAGCAAAGCTCACGCGTAAGCGTATCAAAGTGCCGTATACTCTACCCTAACCCCTATACCCTCTACCCTGTTTTACAGCCTTGAGGCGCCGCGGGAAAGGTGCAGGACCAGGTCCAGGTTATTGTCCGTACCTTTTATGAAAAGTCTGTCAAGCGGCCCCTTTTGCCTGTCCCAGGGCAAGGAGGTTTTGCCCTGGGTAAAACTGAAATCAAGGCTGTAGCCCGCCGCAAGCGCCCCGGCGCGCACGGCCGGCAAGTAGGCGCCGTCGCCGTAGGGGTAGGCGAAGGCGCAGACCTCTGCGCTTAGCAGAGCTTCCAGCTGTCTCTTGGATTCGCGCATCTCCCAGGCGGCGTTTTCCGGCTCAAGCGCGCCAAGATGCGGATGGCTCATAGTATGCGAGCCCAATTCTATTATGCCGCTTTCTTTCATTTCAAGCAGCATTTCTGCCGTGGCCATGTTTATCCAGGGCTCGGAGGAGGGGTTATGCCAGATATTGGCCTTGCCTATGGTATTGAAAACCACGAAAATATTGCCTTTGGCGCCCAACTCCTTCAGTATATGCCAGGCCGCGGTATAGTTATTTTCGTAACCGTCGTCAAAGGTAATAAGCACGGCTTTTTCAGGAAGGCCGGTTCCGCTCTTCCAGGCATGAAGGAACTCGGAAAACAGCAGGGTTTTATAACCGTTATCAAGCAGATACTTAACCTGGCGGCGGAATTTTTCCGGCGATACCCAGAGATCCTTCAGTTTTGAGCCGGACGGCGGCGTTCCTATTTTATGGTAACACAGCACGGCAAGTCCAGGGGTTTTTTTGCGCCACCAGGCCCACCGCGCGCTAAAGCCGGCCGCCGCCAGCAATAAAACCAAAACTATCAGAATATGCATAGGTCTCCGTTCTCAGAATTACTACTGAAAGGCTGTAGGCTGAAGGCTATTAGACTGTTAGTCTGTTTTATCTCTGCCTCTTTCCTACAGCCTAGCTGACTACAGTCTATTCACCTGAACAATAATTCATGCTTCATACAGTCTTTCTGCCGCGTCAAAAACCTTATCCGCCGTTATAAGTTTCATGCACAGAAAATGTCCGCGCGGACATTCATTGGAGCCGTGCAGGGCGCAGGGGCGGCATTTAAGGGCGGTTTCAATTACTTCCGTTTTTTCTCCATAGGGGAAAAACCCAAGTTCCTTTGTGGTGGGGCCGAATACCGCCGCTACCGGCACGCCAAGCGCCGCCGCGATATGCATGGGGCCGGAATCATTGGTGATAAAAAGTTTAAGTCCGGCTATCAGCCCCATAAGTTCTCTGATATCTGTTTTACCGGTAAGGTCAAGGCAGTTTTCGCTGCCGGCCAAGCGGACTATTTCACCGTTCCAGGCGGCTTCCCCGGGGCCGCCCACCATCATTATCCGGGAGTGATGGGTAAAAGCCAGTTTTCGGATAAGCCTGGCCCAGCGCTCTTGCGGCCAGCGCTTGGTAAACCAGGCTGAACCGGCGTTAATACCGATTAAAATTTTCTCTCCGGGGGCGAACCTGGCATGAGCCAGTGGCCGGTAGCCGGTGACCGGTAGCCGGTCTTTGTTTGTTGTATCTGACCACTGACCACTGACAACTTTCCTCATAAATGGCGCTAAAAGCGTAAGATTGCGCTCCGCGTCATGCAGAAGCCAGGAAAAAGGCGCTCTATGAGTCAGTAAAAAACTACCGGCGCTGGTGGAGAAGCCGGAGCGAATCGGTATGCCGGACGCGCGGGCAAGCATTGCGGTGCGAAACGAACGGTGCGGTATCAGAGCGGCGTCAAATTTCCGGCTTTTCAGCTCGCCGACAAGGCGAAAGAACTCCCCCGTGGAAGACGCTGTTTTTTTATTATCCGTAAGCACCTCGGCGCAGAAGCCGGAAGAAGAAAATATGGCGGCGGTTTCCGGCCTTGTAAGCACGGTAACGGACGCGTCCGGTTTTATTTCTTTCAGTCTTTTTAAAAGAGGCAGCGTCAATACGCAGTCGCCCAGGAAAGCGCTTTGGAAAACACAAAATTTTATTCTTCTGATCTCCGGCTTCTCCCCTATGCCGCTGCCTGCTGTTTCTCTGGCGAGGTCCCAGTCGCCCAGTACCGGCCCCGGGTATTTTACAGTAACGCCAATGGGGGCAAGCGTTTCCAGGTATCGTTCAAGCGTATGTTTTTCAAGCGCGGGGCTTGGCACCCTGAAGTTTACAAATAATCTGCGCGCCAGCGAGTCCTTGCGGTAGCGGATCTTAAAAGGCGCCTTTACCATGGCGTAAAGCAGGCGGCTGCGTAAAGTAGCGTGCAGGTCGATGATGATGTCGTAGCCGGCGGCATTCAGCGCCCGTGCTGTTTTAAAAAACCCGTGGAATTCCACCGTGCCGGAAATGAAAGCGCTGTTAGAGGCCGCTGCCGCGAACTGCGGCTTTACCAGCAGATCAACGCGGCTTAGCGGCCATCTGGCCTTAAGATTACGCAGCACAGGCGCCGTCAGTATAATATCGCCCAAAGACGACATTCTGATAACCAGAATTTTAGGGTTTTCAGGCAGTATTTCCATTGGTAGTCAAAAATTATATCATTTACCCGGGGCTGCTGAAAAAGTGTCGGTAGCCCCATGGGCAATCGTTCCGTAATCGGTGTAATCAGCGGCATTACAAAATGCAGGAGATTAAATGAAAGTCGCTTTTGTCCTTTGTCCTGGATGGGATACCAACTACATGGCGTGTAGTTTGGCGTTGTTAAGCGCCCAACTGAAGCGCTATGGACATACTCCTTTGATTTTTGATTTTAACAAAGAGCTGTCTCTCCTTGAAATAAACCAAAAAAGTTCACGCGTTTACGCTTTTCCAGCATACATAAACCAATGGACGGATGCCGCTTCCGCAAGGAACAAAATCCTTGCGGAATACCGCCCGCAAGTGGACGCTCTAATAGACCGGATATTGTCATCCGGGGCCAGGGTGATTGGATTTTCTACGTATTTTTCAAACTTCAACGCGGTAATGCTGATAGCGGCCATGCTAAAACAGAAGGACCCGGGTATTACAACAATCCTCGGAGGACCATCATGTTTCGATTTTACCAATTGTCTGGATTACCTTAAAAATGAACAGCTGGACGCCGTGGCTTACGGTGAAGCCGCCGAATCATTCCCGCTTTTTGTCAGCACAATGGAAAAACATGGTCTGCCGTCTCCCGTGCCGGGGATTTTAATGCGTGATGGGGGTGGCCATACGGGGTCAGTTTACCCGCCCGAAACCAACCTGGAAGAACTTTCGCATCCGGATTTTAGCGGATTTCAAAAGGAGCTTTACCAAAAAAAAACGGTGCATATGAGCCGCGGTTGTGTACGGCGTTGTGCTTTTTGCGACGAGTGGTCTGGCGCACAAAAATACCATTCCATGTCCGGGAAAAGATTTTTTGAGCAGATTTGCTACCAGCTTGAGAGGGATCCGCTGATGAACAATTTTCATTTCACGGATAATCTTATTAACGGGGCGCCGGCAGAGCTTTTAAAGTTTTGCGACCTTTGCGTGGAAAACCGGTTGAACATAAAGTGGGGAGCTAAAGCCATCATTTCGCCGCAGATGGAACCGCCCCTGCTTGAAAAGATGAAATTGTCTGGTTGCGAGATGCTTTACTACGGGATGGAAAGCGCGTCCCCGCAAGTTTTAAACGCAATGAACAAGCCTACATCCATTAAAAGCATGGCGAAAGTTATTAAACATACCTACGCCGCCGGAATTGAAACTCAGCTGTTCTGCATTATCGGCTATCCCACTGAAACCGAGGATAATTTTCAGGAAACGCTTAACTTCTTCAAGAAAAACAGACACAACATATCACATATTTTACCCAGCCTATGCTTAACCTATCAAAACGACGGTAGATGGGAGGGTATGGGGCTTTCCGCACAAAGGCACTTCTTGTTTTGGGAAACTAAGGACAAACAGAACACTTTTCCCATACGCTTGAACCGCCTGATAGAACTTATCAGGCTTGGTCGGGAATACGGGATAAAGATTTCTTTTGACGAGCATTTGTGTGACTCGGAAGATTACTTACTTAGCCTATTACATGAGGATTTATAACAGCTACGTGACATCACAATAAGACCTCATACCCCGGCTGACAGATTCACAGGTTACATGAAAAAAACAACCGTGAATTCTAAACTTTAAACCAGAGGACTTATAACAAATGTCTGAAACAACCCAAAAACTTTCAATTAAAGAATCTTTGAGTATACTCTTCAAGGCGTCAAAAGGTTTTTGGCTGGTAAACGCGGTTAATTTCGGCGACGGCATAGCGTACTTTGCCATACTAACGCTGTTAACCCGCTTTCTAGAAACAAGAGTGGGCATGAGTTCGGTCAGCGTGGGGCTTGCCGTATCCATGTTCACCGGGCTGGTAACGCTTTTCATGTTCGGCGGAGGCTTTGTTTCCGATAAATTGGGAGTGCGTAAAGCCATAACTTTCTCTCTTGTAAGCGTTTTGACAGGCAGGATACTTCTGTGTCTCGCCCCTGTTATAGGCGGTGGCTCTCTGAAACAGTCCCTTGCCTGGACGGCGCTGGCGATTATGGCCGTGGGGGAAGGCGTTATACAGCCGGCTCTGTACGCGGGAACAAAGGAATACACGGATTCCCGCACAGCCACCATCGGCTACGGCATTCTTTACTCAATAATGAATCTGGGAATAGTGGCGGGCAGCTTTATCTCGCCTTTTATACGCACACCGGATCTGTTTTTGAACCTGGGTTTCACCAGAATATACGGCCTGGGACTTGGTATTGACGGCGTATTCCGGGTCTGCGCCGGCGTTACCGCTATAATGCTGGTTAATCACCTGTTTTTCTTTACCAAAGATACCGAGGAAAAATGCCGCGTGGTTTTGAATGAAGCCCCCGTAATAACCGGCCGCAGTCCTACGTTGGCCGAAAAAATAAAAGAACTGCCTTTCGGCGACTGGAAATTTATGTTTTTTATTTTTATCCTGCTGCCGGTACGCACCCTTTTTGCCCATCAATTCCTTACCATGCCGGACTATGTTTTTAATGTTTTCCCGCCGGAAGTAAACGCCAAGTTTGAATGGATAAACGGGCTTAACCCGCTCATTATAGTGGTATTCGTTCCGCTGGTGGCCGCCCTCACTGAAAATGTGAATGTCATAACCATGATGATTATAGGCACAATGCTGTCGGCGCTTACCACCTTTGTTCTGGTGCCGGGGCCGGATATCCGGCTTCTTATGCTTTATGTTATTCTCTTTTCATTCGGAGAAGCCCTGTGGTCGTCACGCTTCCTTGAATATGTGGCGGGCATAGCTCCGCCGGGTAAGATCGGGGCCTATATGGGCCTGGCCGGCATACCCTGGTTTATGGCCAAATTCACCACAGGGCTTTATTCCGGAGCCATGATAAAGCGTTTCATCCCGCCGCATGGCCCGCAGGATAGCTCCACCCTCTGGCTGATTTACGGTTTTATCGCCTGCATAACGCCCGTCACTCTTATTATAGCCAGAAAATGGCTGACTGTTAAAAAAGAAGGGGAAACAAAAACGTAACTTAATAAGCATTTACGGGCAATACAGTTTCAGCTATTATTACAGTATGGGAGAACGCGCGCAGTGCCTTCGTTTGATAATTGTCCTTGTCAGCGTGTTTTTGCTCTACGGGCTGACAGAAGCCTTGATCAGGTCTGCTACTTACCGCATACCTGTAAGCGAGCAATCCACCGTGGGAAATACCAGGATTAAAACAAGCGGGGCGTATTCCCTTTTAGGAAGCACCGGTCAGTTGGGTCACAATACGCTTTCCGGCGGGCGTTACACCGTAAACTGGGGGACAGTAAATTCGTGGAGGCCTCCGCAGGCGGATGTTTCAGCCGCGCATGTTTACCCGAACCCCTGCAATATAAAAAACAACTGCAACGCAATAACCTTTACCCGTCTCACGCTTAAGGCCGCGATTTATGTTTACACGCTTTCCGGCGAGTTGGTGAGACACATAGATAAGAACAGCAACATAGACAGCATCGGCTGGGACCTTAAAAACGACAACAATTCCACCGTGGCAAGCGGCCTTTACATTTACCTGATAAAGGGCGAGGGGTCCTCAAAAAAAGGGAAACTGGTTTTAATACGGTAACTTTGCGGCTTTGCAGGAGATCTATATGAAAAAAACCATACTCGCTGCAATACTTGCGGCAGTCGCTTTCACTCAAATACTGGGGGCGGGGGAAATAAAGCCGGGAGCCGTTCCCGGCTCTATAAATTATCAAGGCCGCCTTGAACGGGACAACGCCCCGGTAACCGGGCAAGTACACCTTATATTCAGAATTTTCAACGCTCCGGAAGCCGGGACCCAGCGCTGGGTCACGCCTTCGGAGATAATAGTTGACGCCGTTCAGGGTATTTTCAGCGCCAATATCACTCCCCCATGGGATACTTTTTCCCGCGCTGAAACCCTTTACCTGGAAGTGCAGGTGGAAAGCGAAGTTCTTACGCCCCGCGAACCGCTGGGCAGCGTGGCTTACGCAATGGTGGCAAAAAAGCTGGAAGATGGCGCGTCGGTTTCCGTGACTACCCTTACCGCCAACTACCAGGTGCTGCTGGCAACCGATACCGACAGTAAAGTCGGCATAGGCACTAATTCCCCCGCCTACAAGCTTTCGGTTAACGGTTCTATAAAATTAATGGGGCCTTCCGACGCCATTTACTTCTCGGACGGCTCGCCCATGTTCAGCGCTAACGTCGGCGCGGCGGGCAGCGTTTCCAGTACCGTAGACAGTGTCCTTGAGGCGGATTCTGATTTTAACGACACGGGGGAAATGATTTTCAAAACCGCAAATGTGGAACGGATGCGGATCAAAAATTCAAGTCTGGGCGGCAGGATAGGCGTGGGCCCGATGGCCCTTGCCGCACCCATGGGCACAGTGGATATTGACGGTTCGCTTTATGTGGGCAGCCAGGGGATCTATGACCGGCTGGGCGGGTCCGTGACCGTAAACGGGGTTTATGTTTCCGGCGGCGGGATAACCGGCGCCAACTCGGAGTATCTTCTGGTAGGCAGTCCCGATAATGTGATCGCCATGGTTTCCAACGGGGCGGAACGCATGCGCGTACATTCAAACGGTTTTGTGGGCATCGGGCTGGCTGTTCCGGCGGTAATGCTGCATTCTGCTTCAGATATCGCATCCGATACCGGAGTGCGCGGGGGCGAGGTTTCCATTGGGGCGTATGGCGGCGCGCTCGCGAACGAAATAAGGGGCGAGGGGGCTAATCTCCTCATTCAGCAGAATGGTTTTAACGTGGGAATAGGCACCGACTCTCCCAAGGAAAAGCTGCATGTGCGCGGTAATATACGCGCCGACGGCGGCATTACAGCGGAGACTGCGGATTTATCGGGTAATGCCGCGGTAAGAGGAGATTTTAAGGCCGTTTCCGGAATTAACAGAGTAGAGCTGTCTTCAACTATAATTTACGGAACTTTAGATGTTACCGGCGGCATTGCCGGCGGCGGAGCGTACCTTGCCTCTACCCAGACCTTCACCGGTCAGAATACTTTCCAAAACAGGGTTATGGTTTCAAGCGATATAATGGTAGGCGGCCCCGTAGGCTACGCCGGACGCCTGGCCATAGGCGCGGCAGATTTTAATTTTTCCGGCTCGGCAAAATATCTGCAGATAGGCGACAAAAATCCGATATTTAACGGCAATAACGCTCTGGCATACATGGTGGGCGGTTCTAACGCCGACGCGCAGCTTTATTTTTACCGCGGCGCGACACAAATCGCCAGCCTTGAAACCCAGCTTGACAAGCCGACGGCGCTCGCTTTGACCGTGGCGGGACAGACAAAAATACTGGTTGACGACGTATATTCGCGCATACAGAATAATGTTCTCTGGATCTCCACCGGCTACGCCACCACGCCCGCCATATTTGTAAGTTCTTCCACGGGCAATGTCGGCATCGGCACGGCGAACCCGGACAACAAACTGACAATTGACGGCAATATACGCATATCCGGACCCACCTCAAACGGAATTATTTTTGCGGACGGCTCAAGCATGCTCTCGGCGGCCACCGTAGGCGCGGCCGTATTGATTTCTAATAGCGGCGACGCGCTTGTGCAGGCCGACGCCGATAGTAACGGCCTCGGCAGTGTTATATTAAAAACCGGCAACAACGAAGGCCTTATAATAAAAAGCAGTAAAGTGGGCATCGGCACATCAAATCCGGTAAGCCGGTTAAATGTTCAAAACGGCGCATTGGTGGTTGGTAATCCCACGGGGGTTGACGCGTACCTTACAGGCACGAACCTTATTGTAGGCGGCAGTTTGATCCTGGATGGAGGCCTTATACAGCGTTCGGCCACACCAGCCCTTTTCGCCGCTTTGACAGTTTCAGACAATGTATACCTTTCCACCGCCCCGGGCGCCATGACCAGAATAGGTAACGACACGCTGCCCGCTCATACACTGGATGTAACCGGAGACATAAACGCGTCCGGCAATATCATGACGGGCGGAACCACAAGGATATCAGCCGCGGGCGCCTGGAGCGGCAATACCATCGCTGTAGACCGCGGCGGCACCGGCATTACGGCAGGAACAAGCGGAGGCGTTCCATATTTCTCCGCCGCGGCGGCGATAGACACTTCAGCCGCGCTGGCTCAATACAATGTGCTTATCGGCGGCGGGGCGGGGGCGGCTCCTTATTCTTTGGGCAGCGCCGGCAACGCGGGGCAGGCGCTTATCTCCGGGGGCGGCTCCGCAAATCCCTCCTGGGGCACGTTGGACGCTTCAAACGGGGGAACAGGACAAGGCGGAGGGTACACTATCGGCGATATACTTTACGCTTCATCGGCCGTAACATTGTCTAAATTAAATGATGCCGCGGAAGGCAACGCTTTGATTTCCGGCGGCGCGGGCTTCGAACCCTCGTACGGCAAGATAGGTTTAACTACCCACGTCAGCGGCACTTTACCCGTGGGTAACGGCGGCACCGGCCAGACAACATTAGCTTCCGGCGCTGTTTTGCTGGGAAACGGTACCAGCGGCATCAGCACGGTGGCCGGACAGTCTATTTCCATTGAGGTAGTGGTTTCCACAATGACCCCGGAATGCGCCAGTTTGACTTTTCAATCCGGCATCCTCATCTCTACCGGCACAATAGTTTGCCATTAAAATTAAAGTGTAAAGTGGATGGACCGGGCGCCATTTTAGCGGATGGTTAAAAAGTCAGAGGGCGGGGATAGCGGATTTTAGTATGACGATACTTTTTTCGGTGGCGCCTTTCAGGGAGCGCAGGGCTTTGGCGGCGTTTTCACCGGAAGCAGCCAGATAGGAGCGGTTGGAGAGAAGGGATGATAATTTTGCCGCCATTTCAGGGGCGGTTTCCGCAAGGAAACCGCCTTTTTCTTTGAGAAGAAGTTCGCCGGCCTGCCTGGCGTTGCGGTAATTGGGACCAAATATCACCGGTTTTGAAAACAGGGCCGGTTCAAGCAGGTTGTGCCCGCCGGTACTATCCAGTGTGCCTCCGACAAAACAGACCGTTGAGTGGGCGTAGAAGGCCTGCAGAAGACCCATATGGTCCACCAGCAGGCATTGCGCCCCCGCAACCGGGCCGGCCAGCCACCTGGCGAAGGGCGCCGAACGGCTGCGCAGGATAGTTTCTGTTTCAACGGACCTTTCCGTATGGCGAGGTACAATTACAAGTTTAAGGTCAGGCGCGTTTTTTTTAGCTTCAAGCCACGCGTTTATTATTACCGGCTCTTCTTCGGGATGGGTGCTGCCGGCAGTTATAACAGGGGAATCCTCCCAGCCCAGAGCTTTGATAAAAGCTGAAACTTCAGCGATGCCGGAGACTGAAGTTCCCATCAAGTCATGTTTTAAATTGCCTGTTTCTATCACCTTTCCTTCAAGCCCCGGCAGCCGGCTGAACCTCTCCGTATCCCACGGGCTTTGGGCCAATACCCGCCTTACTCCCGAGAAAATAAGCCGGGTAAGCGGGCCAAGGATCCGGTAAAGCGCCAGCGTTTTTTTTGAGAGGCGGGCGTTTATCATAAACACGGGCACACCCTCTCTTGCCGCGCAAAAAAGCATGTTGGGCCAGATTTCGGTTTCAATAAGTATTAAAGCGCATGGGGCTGCTTTTTTAATAAACGCCCGCGTGAGCGGATAGAGATCAAGCGGCGCCAGGCGAACGGCGGGGGACAGCTTAAGCGCCTCCGCCCTGCCGGTCCAGCTTGAGGTGGTCATCATTATCCCTCGGCCGGGAAAAGACGAACGTAAAGCCGGAATAAATCTTACCAGCGCCTTAACTTCGCCCACCGAGGCGGCGTGCACCCATATCGCTCCGCTCCCGGTTCCGGAAGCAGAAGCGGAAAACCGTTCACCGAGTTCCGAAAAAAAGTTTTTAAGCAGCCGCCTGCGGGGGGAAAAAACAAAGAAAACAAGATAGCCCAGCGCGATCACGGGGGTAAGCAGGTTATATACTGTAAGGAGAAGGTATCCCATACTAGCAGCAGTAACCGGTAAAGGGCTGTAATCGGTAACCGGTCACCGATTACCGTTTACTGATTACCGCAGTTTGTCTTATTTGGCGGCGGCTTTTTTTTGCTCGGCTTTCTTTTTCTTTTTGGAAATCCAGGGAATTACAAAAACCGCGAGATATTTCGGAATAAACACCCCCGACTCAAAGCTAACTCCTATTTTCCCGGTTTCAAGACGCTCAAAAAGCTCTTTTATAAGCTCATTTTCAAAAAGCGGCACCGACGTGGGGGCAATGGGGGCCGCGGTTTCCTGCGGCGGGGAGGAATGGATATAAACAGGGTCTTCCAGCTCAAAACCCTCCGGTTCGGTTTCCCCGCCAAGCAGGTCTTTTACAACATTAACGCCGGTTTCCAGAAAAATAGAGCCGGCTATTCTCTCCAGCCTGCGGAGCGTTGCCTCTCCGGTTTGGGCAAGCCTGTTTTCAAATGACGCGCCAAGCGTGAGCGCTCCGGCTGTCATACGGGAGCCGGCACGTCCGCTGATTTTTGCGGCGATGGGATCGGGCTGATCAAGCCGGGTGAACACCGTGGAAGGCTCAAGAGCGGAGGCAAGCCCCGCGATATATTCTTTCGCGGCATTCTCATCCGCAAGCCCGGCCGAGGCCAGATCCAGCCTGTGCTTGCGGGCCCTGCGCAGTATGTCGTAGGTATAAATGGGAATTTTAAAGTTTTTTATCTTGCGCACGGTTAATCCGATATGCTGGTAGGCTGGTATGCAAGTAAGCTAGTATGCTTTTTAGGAGCCTTAGAAAGGCCTACCAGCCTACTCGCCTACCAGCTGGCTTCTTACTTCGCCCGGTGTTCCCACTGATACACCAGCGGGGTGGCTATCGCGATGGTGGAATAAGTTCCGCAAATACTGCCCACCAGCATGGCAAAGGCGAAGTTGTTTATAACATCCCCGCCGAAAATAAAGAGTATGGCAACCACGGTAAGCACCGTGCAGTTGGTGATAAGGGTGCGGGACAGCGTCTCGTTAACGCTGAGATTTGCAAGTTCACCAAGCGGCATTTTCGGGAAAATCCGCATATTCTCGCGCATACGGTCAAAAATGACGATGGTGTCGTTAATGGAATAGCCGGCTATGGTCAGCAAGGCCGCCACGATAACCAGGTCAATCTCCCGGTTGGTGATAGAGAGCGCTCCCACTGTTATAAAAACATCATGCATAAGTGCCAGCACGCCGGCCGCGCCCCACACCGGGTTGGAAAAGCGGAACGCCACATAGACGATAATGCCGAACATTGAAAGGATAAGCGCGAAAAGGGCTTTTTTCGCCAGGTCCCGGCCCACTACCGGACCCACATAATCGCGCTTTTCCTCGGTAAAAGCGTTGCCGGGAAGATTCGCGCTAAGAGCCGCCATTATCTTGTCGGAGATTTCGTTCACCTTCTCCTGTCTGCCTTTCACTTTTATCTGGTAGGTGTTACGGTCGGTGAAGCTTTGTATGGCGGTTTCAAGGCCGGCTTTTGTCATTGCCGCGCGTACTTCACCCGTTGAGACCGGTTTTTCAAAGCACAGCTGCAGCAGAGTGCCGCCGGTGAAATCCAGCCCGAGATTTGCGCCTTTCACGGTCATGGAAACGGCGCCGGCCGCGATCATAATGCCGGAAACAGCGAAGAAGATAAAACGCTTCGCCATGAAGTCAATATGCGTTTTTTTAATGAAAACTATCATATGCTGAGCTCCTTGGGATTGGAAGTGAGCCAGAACTCATAAATGACCCTGGTAACAAATACCGAGGTGAACATACCCATAAGCAAGCCTATGGTCAGAGTTACGGCGAAGCCTTTTACAGGGCCGGTGCCGAACTGGAATAGAAAAATGGCCGCTATCCAGGTGGTCATATTGGAGTCAAGTATGGCGCTCCAGGCTTTATTATAGGCTGTCGGTATGATCATGGCCACTGGTTTTGAAAGGGCGTGTTCCTCCCGCATCCTTTCCAAAATAAGCACATTGGCGTCTATTGCCATTGCGAGCGACAGTATCATGCCGGCAATGCCCGGAAGAGTAAGAGTGGCGCCGAAGTAGCTCATGGCGGCGATCAGGAAAACAAAGTTGAGCATCAACGCTATATCGGACACAAAGCCGCCGGCGCGATAGTAGAATATCATAAAGATTACCACCACCAGAAAGCCTATGGCGGCCGCCGAAACGCCTTTCTTTATGGAATCCTCGCCAAGCCCCGGCCCCACCACGCGTTTCTCAATGATGTTTACCGGCGCGGGCAAAGCGCCGGCCCGCAGTATGATGGCAAGGTTCCTTGCCTCTTCAAGGGTAAAAGAGCCTTCTATAATGCCGGACCCGCCGCCGATGCGGCTTTTTATTACAGGGGCGGAGTGCACCACGGCGTCAAGCACTATGGCCAGATTTTTATTAATATTGTCGCCGGTAAACTTTTCAAAAAGCTTGCCGCCCTCCTTATTAAAGGTGAAAGCGATATTGGGCATTCCAAACTGCTGGTCTGTTTCCACGCGGGCTCCCTCAAGATACGCGCCGGTCACCGGTACGGTGTCTTCAAGCACATAGTAGCGCACCTTTTCGCCATCGGGGCCGGGCGAGGCCTTAAACAACATGGTTCCCCTGGGCATAATTTTTGCTATTTCAGGCAGCAGTTTACCGTCCTTTTGGAAAGGGGGCCCGTCCAGGGTTTCAACCTTTGAAAGCGCGGATTGCGCTTCATTTGAAGTGTTGACCAGCCGGAATTCCAGAAGGGCGGTCTTACCTATGAGATTTTCCGCTTCGGCGGTGTTTGAAATACCGGGCAGATCCACGGAAATCCAACGCTCACCCTGGCGGGAAATAGGGGTTTCACCCACGCCATACTGGTCAATGCGGTTGCGGATAATTTCTATTGCGCGGGACATGGCGTCGCTTAACTTCTCTTTTTTATCAAGCTTCTCTACGTCCAGTTCAAGCAGCATGTGCGTGCCGCCCCGGAGGTCCAGGCCAAGGTTCAGTATTTTTTTCGGCCGCATGCGGGTCGCTTCCATCTTACCCCGCTCATCGTTTGTTTTTGTATACCAGTCTATGGTGGGATAAATCAGCCAGACGGAAAGAGCTAAAAGGCCGAGGGTCAAAGCCAGTTTCCACTGAAGTTTGGTCATCTGCTTCTCCTTGTCATTTACAACTGTTCAAGTTTATCAGGTTCACGGCTCAGGGTTCATTATTCAGGGTTGTTTTTTATTTAACCGCTGAACCGTTAACCCGAGTAATAACCCTTATTTTATCTGGTTTAAAACTGAGGCCACCGCAGAGCGCACAAGGGTTATTTTGACTCCCTTTGCAATTTCAAGTTCCAGCTCTTCTTCACGAATCGCGCTGATGGTTCCAATAATGCCGCCGTTGGTAAGTATCTTATCGCCGGTTTTTATGGCTTCAAGCATCTTTTTCCTTTCCTTCAGCTGCTTCTGCTGCGGACGTATCAGAAGGAAATAAAAAATAAGCATTATCGCGGCCAGCGGAATAAACTGCATAAAAGCGGAATTCTGGTTCATCTTTTCCTCCGACGAAAGTATAATTCTGTTATTATTCTAACAAATTTTCCGCTGTCTTGACTCTTAAACCCGATTTTATGGGGCCAGATAGCCGTCCATAAAACATTTCTTCCGTTGCCTGAAGTCTCCGCGCTCTATGGCTTCCCGCATGGCCCCGGTCTGATTTATCAGGAACCGCAGGTTGTGTATGGATATAAGCCTTGACGCCAGCAGTTCTTTGGCTTTATAGAGGTGTGAAAGATAGGCCTTGGAATAGTTACGGCAGGTTTCACAGTCGCAGGCGGGGTCAAGGGGGGAATCGTCACGCCTGTAAGGGGCGTTTTTTATGTAGAGCTTTCCTTTTGACGTAAGTGCCTGGCCATTGCGGGCGTTCCTGGTTGGCAGCACGCAATCAAACATATCAACACCCATTCCCACGGCTTCCCATAAATCTTCCGGCGTGCCGAGGCCCATGAAATAAACGGGCTTGTCTTTGGGCAGGACTTCCATTACGGCGGCCAGGGATTCAAACATCTGGTGTTTTGTCTCTCCGACCGCGAGCCCTCCGACGGCAAAGCCATCCACCCCCAGCCCCGCTATATGCCGCGCCGCCAGGGCCCTCAGGTCCGGGTAAATGGAACCCTGAATTATCCCAAAAAGAAGGGGGCGTTTGGCGTGGGGATACGCTTTGACCTTTTCCGAAAAATGCGCTTTCGCCCTTTCGGCCCAGCGGGTGGTTTTTTCAAGCGCGTCCATGGCCTCCGCCCGTGTGGCGGGATTTTTAACGCAGACATCCAGGCACGTCCAGATGTCGGAACCTATAGCTTCCTGATAGTCTATCACTCTCTCGGGAGTAAAAAAATGCGGGCTGCCGTCTATATGCGACGAGAAATGCACGCCTGAATCGGTTATTTTCCGCAGCCGGCTGAGGCTGTAAACCTGAAAGCCGCCCGAGTCGGTAAGAATGGGCCCGGAGTGGTTCATGAAACCATGCAATCCGCCAAGCGCTTTCAGGGTTTCAAGCCCGGGCCGCAGATATAGGTGGTAGGTATTTGAAAGTATACATTCGGTTCCTATAACCTTCAGGTCATTTTGGGAAACCGCCTTCACGGTCCCTTGAGTGGCCACCGGCATAAACACAGGTGTATGAATTACTCCGCTGGCGGTTTTAATCCCGGCCGTTCTTGCCTGTGTGTCTTTATCTTCGTGTAAAATTTCAAAGTATGGCATAAAGTTTATTTTCAGTTTGACGGCCAGTATGCGGGTATGCTTGTAGGCTAGTAGGCCTCAAGAACTCCCCGCAAAGCATACTAGCTTACCCGCATACAAGCCTACCAGCAATATTCCTCTAAAGTATCATCATCGCATCGCCGTAAGAATAGAACCTGTATTTCTCCTTTACAGCTTCCTGGTAGGCTTTAAAAAGCAGCCCGCGCCCGGCAAATGCGGCCGTCATGTAAAGCGGCGCCGAATCCGGCACGTGTAAATTAGTGATGAACGCGCCCGCTATCTTGAATTTGTAGCCCGGAACCATAAAAAGTCCGGCGCGCCTTTCTCCGTGCGCAAGACGGCCGTCGGGACCCGCGAAGGTTTCAAGCGCGCGCATTGAGGAGGTTCCAACCGCTATAACGCGTCCTCCGCGTTCTTTATGGGCGTTTATCACGGAAGCCGTTTGGGCGTCCAGAAAACAGGTTTCCTCAAGCATCACATGGTCGGACAGGTTTTTGCAGCGTACAGGCCGAAATGTTCCCCAGCCTATATGCAGCGTTACAAACGCGGAGCGCGTTCCTTTTGTTTCCAGCGCAGATAACACTTCGGGAGTGAAATGGAAACCCGCCGTAGGCGCGGCTATGGAGCCGGGAGTCGACGCGAATACCGTCTGGTAGCGCGCTTCATCATCCCACCACCCGCTTTGGGGCCGGCAGGGCCCGCCAAAGTCGGGCAAGGCCGTTTTGTGGGCCAGAGGCCTTTGGGACGGCACCTCCAGTGACACTGGCCTGTCGCGGGCCTCTGGCGCTGTCCGCGACTGAGGATTGCGGGTGGTGGGATCAGCCGCGGACCGGAGGTTGCCGTCGTTTTTTCTTTTTCGGGCTTTTAAAATATATTGTGGAAGCGGCACCTCTCCGTGTTCCGCCAGGTATGCCTCATTAACCGGGACTGAGAATTTAAAGTTCCAGCTTCCGTCCGCATTCAGACCGGAGCAGAGAACCTTAGTCCCGGCGCCGCAGATAAGCGTCTGTCCCTCTTTCATCTTTCTGGCTAAAGCCGTCCACACGGTCATATCCGGACGCTGCGGGGAAATAAGAAGCAAATCGGTTTTTGCGCCAGTGGTTTTTTGCGCCGGCAGCCTGGCTTTCCATACGCGGCTTTTGTTTAAGACCAGCAGATCATCGGGGCCCGTCAGCGAGGGAAGATCACGGAAAAAAAGGTGGCGCATATCTCCGGTCCCCCGGTCAATTACCAGCAGGCGGGAAGCGTCCCGCGGTTCAGCGGGCTGCGGAGCTATAAGCGGTTCTATTTCCAGGGTGGAGAATTCGTTTAAAGACATTTCAATTTCCATAATCGGTTATGGAAGCTCCGGGGTAGTAATGCCTGAGTATTTTTTTATAGCTCATTCCACGCTTGGCCATTTCTTTCGCCCCTTCCTGGCACATACCCACGCCGTGACCCCAGCCGCGGCCTGAAAACTCAAAATAGCCGCCTTCCCGGACCACACTGGTAAGATAGAGGCTTTTAAAATCAGAATTCCCGAAGCGCTTGCGGATATCAGTAACCTTAACCTGTAATTTTCCCTGGTCGGTTACAAATAAAACCGTGATAACCCTGCCCGAACGGTCCTTTTTATACAGACGTATCCCTTTTATTTTCAGAGCCGTTGAGCCTTTTGCCTGGATGAAAGACAGCATATCCGCAACGGAAATGCCAAGATGCCATTTATGATGGAAGGACCCTGAGCAAAAAGGGTCGCTCACTCCGGAGAGCGGTTTTCCCACCTCTTCTCCCCAGGCGGCCCTGGCGCTGCCGGTATGGCCCCCGCAGCAGGCGTGAAAAAAAGCGGTCACTATTTTCCCCTTGTATTTCAGCACTTCCCCGCGCGTGGCGTTCACGGCCTCAAGTATCCGTGAATTTATGCCTTTTGTGCCGTTATAAACCTGCGTGTCTATCCCGTCGGTAACATCATAGTCTTTGCCGGGGGCCAGATTCTTCACGGCGTAGCTGCGCGAGGCTACCGCCTGCGCTTTCAGCGCTTCCAGCGGCCAGCCGGCGCTCATTTCCGAAGGCAGGACGCCGTAGAGATAGTCTTCAAGCGGAAGATATTCAATAATATTAAGTCTGCCGCCGGGAACCGCGTTTATCAGGATATCTCCTTTGTAAATATTCCCGCCAAGCCGCACCTTTTCAGAACCGTCCGCGGACAACAACTTTATGGGCGACGATAACGTTTGATCCGCCACCGACAGCGATTGTTCCCCGGCGCGTTTTATGTCATATGAGGCATTGGCAAGCAGAAGATATTTCTGACCGGTTTTTACTTCAACCAAATAAGTTTTCGCGGAGGTCTTAAGTTTTATAGAGGGGGAATTGCGGGCTATCGCCACCCTTATTTTCGGCCCGCCGTCTTCGCCCTCCAGTACGGCGGGCGCCCTCCGTACCGGAGGGCGCGCCCCATCTGAAGCCTTAGCGGCTCCGCAAAAGGCAAAAACAAAGGAGACGACTAGTCGCAGCATTTTATAGCAGTTCCTGCTGGCGCGGAAGCTTAAACCCCAAATGCCTGGCGGCTTTGGGGGTAAGAACCCTGCCCCTGGTGGTCCTCTTTAAAAATCCGCTCTGCATAAGAAAAGGCTCTATTACATCCGTAAGCGTATCCTGCTCCTCGGAAATGGAAACAGCCAGCGTCTCTATGCCCACCGGCCCGCCTTCAAATTTTTCCGCTATGGTAAGAAGCAGGCGGCGGTCCAGATTGTCAAGCCCTTCGGAGTCTATCTCAAGCGAAGCCATGGCGGCCTCGGTGATTTCCGGCGTTATAACGCCCGCGCCTTTCACCTCGGCAAAATCGCGGACCCTTTTCAGCAGACGGTTGGCGATGCGCGGCGTACCGCGCGAGCGGGCAGCTATAAGTTTCAGGCCCTGCGCCGAGGCTTTGGTGCCCAGTATGGCGGCCGACCGCTCAAGGATGGCTTCAATTTCAGCCTCTCCATAAAAACCCAAGTTGAACGAGAGACCGAAACGGTCTCTTAAAGGACCGGTAAGAAGGCCGCTTCTGGTGGTAGCGCCAACCAGGGTGAAGCGCGGGACCGCCAGCTTAAGCGTGGTGGAACCCGGTCCCTTTCCGGTGCTTATAAAAAAGATGAAATCCTCCATTACCGGGTAAAGGGCTTCTTCCACGGCTGCGTTAAGGCGGTGTATTTCATCTATGAAAAGTATATCTCCCTCGGCCAGCTCCGTGGTAAGCATAGCGGCCAGATCCCCCGGCTTGGAAAGTACGGGGCCGGAGGTTACCTTGATGTTCACTCCCATTTCACGGGCCAGTATATGCGAGAGCGTTGTTTTGCCAAGACCAGGCGGGGAATAAAAAAGACAATGATCAAGCGCTTCCCCGCGGTTTTTAGCGGCCCTTATGGAAATATCCAGGTTTTCCTTGAGTTTCTTCTGGCCGATAAAATCTTTCAGAGTAAGCGGGCGCAGGGCCGAATCAAAGCGCGCGTTTTCACCCGGCGCGGTTGTTGGAGAAAGGGGATTTTCTTCTTTTGACATATTAAATGACTGCCATAAGCCGTATGCCTTAAGCCATAAGCCTTTTAAGGAGTTCCACAAAGATTTGATACAAGATTTCTGCGTATAGCATATGGCTTATGGCGGGTGCGGCACCCTTATGGCCTATGGCTTTTTATTTATACCCTTTCTTTCACCCTAAACTCAATTTCCTGATTTTGGTGAAAGAACTTTTAGCGCTCTTTTCAAAAGCGCTTCCGTGCTTCCCGGCTCGTCACCTGCGCAATCGCCCGCCGCTTCCAGCGCGTCGCGGGCCTCTCCGGGTTTAAATCCGAGAGCTGAAAGGGCGTTTAACACCTGGGTGCAGGGTCCGCCGGATGAATAAGCGCCGTCCCGTATTTTTTCCTTTCCGGAAATAGAAAGTTCCTGGATTTTGTCTTTCAGGGCCGCGGAGATTTTCTCCGCCGTCTTTGCCGTAAAGCCGAAAATAACGGTAAGCAGTTTTAAGTCATTTTTGACCACGGCTTTTTTAAAATCCGGCAGCGAGCGCAGGGCTTTGTTCAGGTATTCAAGGGCTTTCTTCGCGCCTGTGGCCGGTATGGCGTCGCGAAAAAGTTCAAAAAGCGCTTTTTCTTCCGCGCTTAAAAAACCATAAAGAGCGGTGCCTCCGTACATGCTGATAGATTCCGCCACAAAAACTTCCGCCTGGGCGGCCTGCTCAAGCGCTTCAAGGGAAACTGCGCAGAAAAAAACCTCGTAGCCAACTCCGCCCGTCTCAATTACCGCGCTTTGGGCGTTTTTTAAAATTACGCGGCCTTTCAGGTAGGCGAGCATATCAAGAGCACCTCAATTATCTTTTCCCGTAACTAATCAGGTTCACGGTTGAGCGGTTGGGAATGCTTGAAGATCATATGTTTTCTCTTCCAACCGTTGAACCGCTGAACCGTGAACCTGGGCAGTTACCTTTAATCTGCAATCGCTTCGTTGCATTTTTCATCGCAAGCCGCAACGGGGCCAGACGCAGGTGGCAGAGAGCAGCCGCCATAGCGTCAGCTACATCGTCCGGCTTTGGGATTTCCTTCAAACCGAGGATGATCTGCACTATTTTCTGCATTTGGACCTTATCCGCGGCGCCATTGCCGCTCACGGTCTTTTTTATTTCGCGCGGGTTATAGGCGCTTATGGGGAGTGACTGTTTTTCGCAGGCCAGTAAAATTACGCCTCTGGCGTGGGTGGTGTTTGCCTGCGTGTCGGCTCGTTTTGAGAAAAAGACCTCTTCTATGGCGGCGACGCACGGAGTATTGGCGGCTATCACGGAAACCAGGCGGTCGTAAATAGCGTCCAGGCGTTTTTCAAGCGCGAGGCTTTTAGACGTGTGAATAAGCCCGCTCGCAAGCAACCGGGCCGCGCCGCCCTGGCCGCCTTTTTCAAGAACGGCCCAGCCCGTTCTGTCAAGGCCTGGATCTATACCTAGTATTTTCATATTCTGGAAGTCTTAGGGTCTTAGAGTCTTAGAGTCTGAGATACACTCTTGAATATTATTTATTGCTCAAGTTTCTCCAATATCGCGTCGGGTATATTGAAGTTTGAATAAACCGTCTGAACATCGTCGTGGTCTTCCAGCGCGTCCATAAGACGGACTATCTGCGGGGCCTTATCTTCCCCGACATTAACTTCATTCTTAGGCAGCATGGTAACTTCAGCCGAAAATACGGGAATTTTCTTTTCCTGCAGTTTTGACTTTACACCTTCAAACTCCGCGGGGGAGGTTATTATTTCGTACTCATCGGAGCCGGGGGGGGAGCGAAAATCGTCGGCGCCTATTTCAAGTGCCAGCGTCATCAGTTCGTCTTCTCTGGCATCCGTTTTCTTTACGGTTATGTAACCCCTTTGTTCAAACATCCAGCCCACGCAGCCGGTGGAACCCATGTTGCCGCCGTGCACATCTAAAATTTTCCGGATTTCGCTGGCGGCGCGGTTTTTATTATCGGTAGTAGCGTTTATCAAAATTGCTATGCCGCACGGGCCGTAGCCTTCGTAGGTGATCTCTTCATATACCACTCCTGGTTCCTTGCCGGTGCCGCGGTTGATGGCTCTTTGCACGTTGGTAGACGGCATATTGGCCGCCTTGCCGTCCTCTATAGCCTTACGCAAACGGGGATTTTCGTCAACCTTTCCGCCGCCCATCCTGGCGGCTATGGTGATTTCTTTTATAATTTTGGTAAAGACCTTGCTCTTCTTGCCGTCAGTTATGGCTTTTTTGTGCTTTATTCCGGCCCAGTGGGAATGTCCGCCCATGGTAAACTCCTTTTTCACTCTCAACTCGCATGGCGCCAGCCAGATTAGCGGACGCTGTAAATTAATTCTATAATAATAACAGCGGTTTCACAATGGAGCCCGCGACAGATGCCCCCTTAGCTCAACTGGATAGAGCGACTGCCTTCGGAGCAGTAGGTTAGAGGTTCGAATCCTCTAGGGGGCACGCAATTTTTGCGGGCACACTAAGCGAGCCAACTGCTTGGCTCGCGGGAGGATTCGCCCGCCAAACAACCGGCGGGTCCGCCTCCGGCGGAAAAGCCGGAGCGTTGCCAACCGGAGCGTTGCCAAGGCTGTAACCTTTCCGTAACCTATCATTAACAATAACGTAAAATTAAAAAGAGAGAATATATACATGTATATAAGAAGGGTTCTGTCCGCTTTTCTTTTGCTGTCATCGGCCGTTGCCGGGATGGGCAGCGCGCTGGAGCGTTCTCCGGAGGCGGACAATCCGCCTTCCAACGCCGCGTGGCAGGCGCCGGCCTATTCCGATAAGGAACTGGGCACAAAAGCTCTTGAAACGGTGATTGCCGATATAAAAAGCGATGATTCCGACATACGCGCTATGGCCGCGGGAGTGCTGGGCAGCGCGGGAAACAAGGCGGCCGAGGCGCTGCTTAAAAATCTCCTTAACGATGTAAATAAACACGTGCGCATAGCCGCAGCGGAGGCTCTTTGGAAACTTGGCAGTCCCGTGGGCATAAAAACCCTTTACGCCATTATCAACGATGTTCCCGCCCAGGAACCAGTGGCGCATTCACCGCTGGTGGAACTTAAAACAATTTCACAAAATAAGATCCGGGAGCACGCCATAGAAGCTGTAGTGCGCATGAGAGGCGGGAAAGCGGTGGAATTGCTTTTCAGCCTGAAAAACGACACTTACGGGGCTGTGCGGGATGTGGCGGCGCGGGAGCTTTCAAGTCTGGGCTACGAGGAAGAAATGACGCAGTTTATTGACGCGTTAGGCTCGCACGACGAGGCTATACGCTATCAAAGCGCCGCTGTGTTCGCAAAAATATGCAACGCGGCCGCACTGCCTAAACTCAAAGAACTGCTTAAAAACGAACCTTCTGTAAAGGTAAAAACCTCCGTGCTTGACGCCATAGCGTGTATTCCGGAAAGGAATTCAGCGGCGGCCGAACTTCTGGTCCTGTCCGACGACGCGAATCCCACGGTTAAATATAAGGCGGTTGTGGCCATGTCCGGCATAAAAAACAAAAAAGTTTCCGCCAGGCTTGCGGAGATAAATTCAGACACAGGGGATATTAAACTTAAGCTGGCTATACTGCCGGCGCTTGTTCCCGTTTCCGGAAAGCAGAAATTGGAAACAGTTTCACAGGCCTTATACGCGGCTGACCCTGAAATAAAAGTGCTTGCCGTGCGGACGCTTGTAAATTTTGAACCCGACGACGCCAAACCGCTGCTTGCCGCCGCGCTTTCAGATGAAAACGCGGAAGTAAAGCTTGAGGCGGCTTTGCAGTTATTGCGCCGCCTCTCAAAGAAATAAGGTTATGACAAGAAAAATACTGCTTTTCATTTTCCTGCTTCCGCTCGCATGCTGGACCGCTCCGGCATCCGCTGCGGGGCGTTCGCCTAAGGCGGAAAAATTGTCCGCCTCCGCTGAACGGCGGGCGCGGATTCAAAAATTTTCGCCGCTTTCGGATTCTATCCGTCCGCTCAGGAAATCGCCCTCCGCCTCAACCATTGACGCGTTCAAAAAGTTCTCGGTTAAACACGGCAACGGCTGGCGTGTACGTTACAGCCCGCGCACGGCCATACCCGAAGCGGTAATCGGCGGACGCACCGCGCGCTACAACGGGTCTCCCGAAGAGGCCGCGGCGGCCTTTCTTTCAGACACCAAAGACCTGCTCAATGTGGATATCTCCCAGCTGCGCCTGGCGCACAAAAAAGAATTTATGGGAACGACCCACCTTAATTACCAGCAGTTATATAACGGAATCCCGGTTGAGTTTTCCTATGTGCGGGTTCATGTAGATAAAGACGGCACGGTAAGCGGTTATCAGGCTAAATTTGAACCGGCAATAAGCTTGTCCCTTATCCCGCTGGTCTCGCCCGACTACGCCGTCTCAGCCGCTTTAGCCGATTTAGGACATCCGATGAAAATCAAAAAAGCCTCGCTGGTTATTTTCCCCGACGAGGCGGACGGCGTTTTAAAACTTGCCTGGAAAATACTTGGCAGGGGAAATGGCTCATGGGTTTATTACGTGGACACTTCAAACGCGAAAGTGCTTTTTAAATATGACGATTTGCGCTACGCCACCAACGGCGCAGTCAGCGCGACGGTTTACGATATTTCGCCCATACCAACCGGCAACAGCGCCCTGGATTTTCCGCCACCCGAAACATCATGGACCCCTCCGGTGCTTCGGGCGATCAGCAACCAGTATGTCTGGGTGGGAAGCTATGCCACTTCCGTTGTCACGGACGTGGACGGCTCTTATACCACAGCCCAGGATGGAAAAGTTTTCGCTTCGCTTAAAGGCCCCTATTTTTCGGTAACTAATTTTCGCGGCCCCAGCGCCCACTTTGACAACGGCGGAGGGGAGTGGCGCAGCCAGCTAACCGCCAGGGAGAGTCCGCATCCTTACGCCAATACCCAGACTTTCTCTGTTTCCCTTACGAATGACTGGACTGCGCAGGGCTACACCTTCGCCAAGGTGATGCCGCATTTCAGCGCGGATCCTGTGCGCCCCTTCCAGGTAGGAGCGCTTGACATTGACGGAACAATAACCTCCGGCGACGAACTCCACGTTAAGAACCCGGCGCTCGCGGGAAATACTTACGTGGGAAGCTATATCGGAAACAGGACCACCGGCTTTTACGGCGCTTCCGTGGAAAACCCGTCATACGAACTTGAGTTAAAAGCGGCGGATCCAGACCCCTTATATCCTCACGACCCGTATTACGGTTTTAAGGTTGACATTTCAACTTATATGGTTCTCACCCGTACGCCTACCACACCCGATAATGCCAACGGCAACATTTTCTGGTCAACCAACTCGGTAGTGGCATCGTCCACCATGACGCGCGTGACATGGCTTGACATGAGCCTTGACGGAAACGGATCATCAAATTCGCTTGCGGAAGCAAACGTATTCTACCACCTGAACAAAGCCCACAGTTATTTCGGCGATATCAACAAAGATCCAGCCCCGCCTTACAATCCGGGCGCGGACCTGAGCGGCCGCATGTCGGTTATGGTGCACGCAAGCGGCGCGCCGGATGCCGATCCCTACCTGGGCATGCAGAACGCTTATTACGATTTTGACCACGACAATATACTTCTCGGAGATGGAATAATGGACGGCATGGATACATCCGGCAAATACCGGTCTTTCGCTTTGGATGGCACTATAATAAGGCATGAATACACGCACAAAGTAATAAACCAGATCTACCCCATAGTAAATTTCGGAGAATTCGGCGCTATTTCCGAGGCTATGGCCGACTATTTTTCCATAGCCTCTTTCAAGGCGGATGGAATTACTGTGGGTGGAAACGACCTTTCAATCCTCGGTAATTTTCTGGGCTTCGGCAAACGGAATCTGTACACCGGCGCCAACCCTGTCAACTACTGCCCCTACCCCTACCCCGACGAAGGAATTGAATGTGTTATGCGCATGCCTCAAAACTGGGAAGGTGAGGTACATGACGACAGCCTTATGCTCTCGCAGGCGCTTTATTCATTGCGCGACGGCGGCTCCCGCTCCCTGGGCACTTTCGCCGACGCCCCTTTTGCCGGCCTGCAGCGCTCGGATATCTTTATTTTTAACGCCCTGTTTTATTTCCCGGACAACTTCATTAATTTCAAGGATGCCTTGGAAATGGTCTGCCTCCGCCTTGAGCCTGCTAATTGCAAGGCAGGGATCAATTACTGGAATTCAATAAGTCAGGCTTTAGATAAGCACGGTATTTCAGGGCCGCAGCCGGGGGGGGACCCTTACGAACCCAATAGCGGCCCAGCATACGCGACTGATGCCGGCAGCATGTCCGTTATTTCAGCCACAATTTACCCCGTGGCGGATGTAGATTATTACTCTATTCCTCTCAACAAGGGAACATTTACCGCCAACCTTTCTCTCCCGCGCGCAGATCCTAATGACGCGTTGTATTCGGCGTTTACGCTGTATCTGTTTGACGCCGACCGCAACTATTTGGCTGAAGCTGCGCCCATAATTTACGATTACGACTACGTCGGTGTCCGTAATTGCCGGACAGACTCCCCCGTTATAAGTCTTACTTATGATGTCGCCCAGGCCGGCCGCTATTACCTTTTGGTGGCCGTAGCTCCGGAGCTGGATAATTATTGGAACAACTCCTGCGCCAACACAGTTTCTTCCAGCCCGTATAAGCTTGCTCTTGATTTTACTCCGCAAGGCAGCGCGGCCGCGTGGATAGAAAACGGGGTTTTTGATAATGACATCATTAAATTCACCGTGCCATACGCCAGTTTCAGCTCTGAAACGAATCTGGTTTGTTCCACCTGCGCCTATCCCGCCTCCGTTGAAACGGTCTTTGAATACGCGCAGCTTCGCGACCATAATCACCTGCCGCTGGCGCTTACAAAAACAAATATCCCCGGCAGTTACACCGCGCTGGTCCCGAATTCTGCTTCATATAATGAAACGGATTCCCAGGGCAGGCATCTGATAACCGGACAGGTGCGGCTCCAGCCCGGTTTTGCCGCCAGATATCCGGGGGTTGGAACCGTGTATGTAGAGATCTTCGGCAGGAACCGTTTCGGCAGGGCAGTTTCCCTGGGAGTTTCCGGGGCCATAAATTTATCAACGAACGAGTCCGGTGTTATTGCCTATAACAACGTTATCAACTCCGCTAACGCCAAGGCCATAATAAGGTACGACGTGCAGTCGTCCGGGCAGTTGTCAATAAAAGTATATACCCAGACAGGGACGCTGGTAAAAACCGTTTATGACGGCAGCGTAACGGCGGGCAAGGGCACGGTGGATTGGAACGGAACCAATGATAACGGCGGTAAAGCGGCCAGCGGAATTTACTTTTTAAAGGTTAACGGCCCGGGTATCAACAAGGTGGATAAAATAGCAGTGGTAAGATAACAACAGTGGTTAGTGGCCAGTGGTCAGTGGACAGCAAGAAGCAACGGCGGAGCGGACTGATTTTATGAACGCTTTAAAGCATAACAGGAAATGCGCTTTTCTTCCGGCTTTTCTGTTTGCCTTTATACTGTGCGCTGTCCACTACCCACTGCCCACTGCCTATGCCGGCGGCCCCGGCTCCGCGGCCGTACAGATCCTTAAAACCGATATCAGTCCTAGAGCCATGGGCATGGGCGGCAGTTTTGTGGCGGTTGCCGACGACATTTACGCGATAAATTACAATCCGGCGGGTCTGGCCCGGCTTTATGTGCCCGAGGCTTCGGCGATGTATCTGGCGGGGTTTAAAGACTCTGAACTCGGATATTATGCCTTCGGCATGCCTATGCCCTTTTTGGGGCTGGCGGGGCTTGAGAAGCCGGCTATGGCGGCTTCACTTATTGTTTCCGACGCGGGCCGGTTCAACTGGCGCACTATCAATGAGGACGGCTCTGTGTCGTCAAGAGGCCTTGACGCGCAAACCGACAAAATCCTTACCCTTAGTTACGGCGAAAAAATTTATTCCGGGGAAGTAAACCTTGAAGGCTATCACGCGCAGATCGAGCAATATCTGGGCATGTCCGTAAAATACATAACCTCTAATATGCTGCAGCGATATTCCGGTTCCGCGCTGGCCTTTGACGGAGGCTGGCTTATTAGGGAACCCAATCTCGGGCTTACCTTAGGGGCGGGACTGGCCAATTACAGCGGAGGGATAAAATACGTAAGCGAAACGGAAAAACTGCCTTCCATTTTGCGTTTGGGCATGGCGTGGCAGCGCCCCACTGTAATGGATCAAACCCTGCTTGTAACGCTAGAAGGCGATTTCTACACCGCCGAGACCCAAAAAAGCCTGCGTCTTGGCCTTGAATATAGCTTTGAAAAAATTTTCAAAGCGCGCATCGGCTACAAGGGCCTTAAAATACTGGGTTTCAGTGAGGATAACAAAGGCATGGCCTGGGGCCTGGGCGTTTGTTACAACGATATGGCGCTTGATTTTGCCAGCTCTCTTGGAAACGAAGTTTTTAACACCTCCCAACTGGCGTTCTCCTATAAATTCACCGGTTTCGCTAACAAAGCGTATAAACGGAAAGTTAATTTCAAAGAACGGAAACTCTCGCCAAAAACCGAAAAACCCGCGTATAAATCCAAAACCAAAAAACCGCAGCCGGCCGAAAACGAAAATCGGCAAGACTCGGACTTCTTCCTGATACACTAGTGTAGATACGACTATTGCCATAGGCCATAAGGGCGCCGCACCCGCCATAAACCATAAGATGCCATACACTGAGAATCTTCTATCAGGTCTTTATACAACTCCCTAAGTAGCTTATGGCTACGCCCTTCCGTCCGCCTAAGGAGGACGGAAATTGACAGGACGGGCTATTGTTTATAGAATAAAACTGTCGGTTCCACATACAAATCAGGAGGCCATTATGAAAAAAGCGCTAGCACTTGTTGCCCTGTCCGTGTTTATCTTCGGCTGCAAATCCGCCGCGGATAAAGGCACAGTCTCCAGTTCAGGTGAAATTGAAAAGGAATGGGTTGAAGAGGGCATTACCAAAAATTATATTTTTGCGCGCGGTATCGGAGCGGCGGACCAGACTCTGGAAAACAAAACCCAGAAAATGGCCACGTCAAGAAACGCCTCCATCGTAAACGGGCAGTACAACATGCTTTCCTTTATAAAAGGCGTGAACCTGGAAGGCGGCATTACCGTTGAAAAAGCTATTGAAACTGATTCCGTACTGGCCACCAAGATTGACGCCGTTATAAAAGGCGCCCAGGTAGTGCGCAGCGAATGGACCAGCGACGACGGCTGTATTATCGTGCTTAGACTTCCTAAAAGAGCTCTTAAGGAAGCCGGCATCAAGATAGTTGAATAGCAAGAAGAAATTACAGTGATAAAAAGAGATTCCAGCGATGTAGTCTTTCCCACATCGCTGGAATCTCTTTAAAAGGTGAAAAAAATGAAACGCTATCATTGCGTCTTTTTGTGCCCGTTGCTTGTTGCCGTGTTAGGTTGTTCTTCAGCCGTCAAAAAATCAAGTCTGAATCCGGCCTATGAAACGGAACTCGTGGAAGCCGAGGGCATGTCGCCCGTGGTCAACGGCGACACCGAAGGCGCCAAAAAAGCGGCTCTGCACGACGCCATGCGAAACGCCCTGGGGCTTGTTGTGGGAATTTATGTCTCACAGGACGCCATGGTGTCCAAATCAATACTGATAGACGAAAATATTACCTCGCAAACCGAGGGTTACATAGAAAAGTATGAAGTCCTCAGGGAATCGCGCGAAGGGGATTTTTACAAAACAAAAATACGCGCCCATGTGCGGAAAGAAGACCTTTCCGCCAAACTCCGCCAACTTGAAACCGAGCCGCAAAAACTCGGCAACCCCATAATCGGTTTTGACATAAAAGAAGCCGTTGACGGAAAAGATCAGCCTTCCGCCTACGCCGAACTTGAGCTTAAGAACGGGTTCGCCGAGGCCGGTTTTATGACGGGGGAGAAAGACAAGGCGGATATCCTTATAAAAGGCTCGGCCAGGTCGGACTTCAACACCAGGGAGGGGCTTGGAGGGTTTGTCTCCTACAGGGCGTCTCTTTCCGTTAACGCGGTAAAACAAGGCTCCGATGAAACGCTTACAACCGCTCAGGAAACAGCCGGCGGTATAGACTTAAACGACTCCGCCGCTTCCAGGGCGGCCATCATCAACGCGGCTAAAAAGTCGGCAAACGGCCTGCGTGACAAGGTGTTAAAGGCCCTCCGGGAAAAATCAATGGTGCGCCTAAACCTCTCAAACGTGGCTTCTTTAAACGATTTGAGCGATTTCATGAAAAGCTTGCGCAATATTCCCGTTGTCAGAGATTGCTGGCTTAGGAATTACTCCGGCAGCATAGCCGCTGTAGATGTGGCCATGCGCAAAGGGGGGGCGGCGGACCTTTCACAGTTGCTGATAAAAAATTCAAAACGTCCCTTGTCGGTGGGAAAAACATCCTCCTACGAACTAGACGCCGCATTCAAATAAGGAAAGGGTATAGGGTAGAGGGTTTAGGGTTCAGGATAAGGAGTTCCTTATTTCTGCGAACTCTACCCTCTACCCTGAACCCTATACCCTACTGTTTGCCGCGTTTCCCAAGTTTCTCCGCTTTTCTCTTTTCATAGTCGGAAACTTTCTTATTCTGGGCCGCCAGAAAAGAATCAATGAAATCATCCCGTTTGGCCAGCTTTTTCCTAAGCTCTTCCACGCGGTTTTTCAGCTTCCCATAGCGCTTATTTTCCAGTTCCATAAAGCGGGACAGCCGCGTCTGCACCGTGAACGCCCCGTTTGAAACGGTGGCCTCGCTCCCCTGCGCTATCTCCTTGTTTTCAAGCGCAGTCGCCACCGCAAGATTTCCCTCAAAAAGGCCCACAGCCGTATCTTGCGATGAAACCGCCACCGTGAAAGCCGTGCCCCGCACCGCGCAGACGGCCGACGGAGTGCGCACTTCAAACTTTGACGCCACTGCGGCTTTAAATTTAGCCGCCAGCCACATCGCCTTGCCGGAGAGAAAAGAAAAAACGTAGCTGCGGTTTGTGACAGCGGCCTGTTTCGCCTTAGGCGAACTGTCCTTTGCTGAAAAGTTAAGTTTGAGTTCGCCCGCGGCCAGCTCAGAGCGCTCGTCCACCTTAATAAAAGTCCCGTCCTTTAGAAGGATCTCGCAAAAACCGCCGGGGCCGGTTTTTATCCGGTCGCCCTCAGAAAACGGCATGGCTTTTTTTACCGCCTCCCAGGCCGGGGACGGACCGGTTTTCATTATCTCGGCATTTCGGCCGGCCTGGTAAATACAACCTATCTCTCCGGCAAAAAGACTGCCGCTAATGGCCGAAAGAATAGTTACAATTAACACTTTTATCATAAGCCTCCAGAAGTTAGGGTGACTGCTTAAGCGGACAGGCTGTAGGCTGAAGGCTATTAGGCTGTTAGTCTTATTGTGCTCAGTTCCTTACCTACAACATGTGGGAAATATTATAGAATAAAATTCTTGCTCTTGAGTAATCATTTAGCTCGTTTAGGCTGAGGAGAAGGCAGAAGGCTGAAAGATAGGCTGAAGGCTGTAGTAAGAAGTTATGAATGCAGGCTAACAGACTAATAGCCTACAATCCATCCACTTTGATTTTATATCTACCTTAGCAGTTACAACTTATGTCCTACTTCTTTATTATCAACCCTAATGCGGGAAAAAAGCGAGGGAATATAGCCGAGCTTATAAAAGACGTGTTTTTCGCCGGGAAAAAGCGCTATGAAATTGAATTTACAAAGGCCAGAGGTCATGCCCGCGAACTGGCCGCGAAGGCGGTTATTCAGGGCTTTAGTAATGTGGTGGCTGTCGGCGGCGACGGAACCATTCGCGAAACAGCCTCGGCGCTTGTGGGAAAAAGCCAGATTCTCGGCATAATACCCTGCGGCTCCGGCAACGGACTCGCCCGCAACCTGTATCTCCCGCTTGACGCCGGCGCTTGCGCGCGCGGCCTGCTTGAGTGGCCGGAGCGCGTTATAGACGCGGGGCTTGCCAACGGTGAGTTGTTTTTGTGCTCCGCCGGCGTCGGCCTTGACGCCGAAGTGGCCCGTGATTTTAACGCCCGGAAGGGCGGACGCGGCATACTGCCCTATATTTATCACGGAGCGCTTCAGTTTTTTAAGTACCGCCCCGTGGCTATGGCCGCGTTTTTTAATTCAAAGCGGCTGGAATTTGAGCCACTGGTGGCGGCGGTTTTAAACGGCCGCCAATACGGCGGCGGAGCGCAAATAGCGCCGGACGCCTATCTAGACGACGGTTTATTGGATCTTGCGATAGTGAAGAAAGCCGGTTTTTTAAAAACCCTCGCGGCATTGCCGGACCTGTTCAACGGCGCCCTGGCTTCGCATCCGGAACTTATCAGCTACTTTAAGTCCCCGGCTTTTGAATTTCACCTGCGCAAAGGCACGGCCTATCATCTGGACGGGGAAGACTTTATTTGTGACAGCGGCCTGTTAAAGATCACAGTCCTGCCAAAAGCCCTGAAAGTTAAAGCCCCGCGCTAGGCGGCGCTTCGCGCCGCCGGTCACAAGTCTCAAGCCACAAGTCACAAGCAAGCGGCAGAAAACTGAAGGCGAAATGCGAAGATAAAGTTGGATCTTAAATAATCCTCATCTGAGTGTTGTCCACCGGATATCCCCTCCGGCTTGTGACCTGTGACTGGTGTCCTGTGACTGGTTACTGCTGACTTGTGACCTGTGACTTGTGCTCTTGTGACTTCTTCCTATGACCCTACGCGAACTGGTTGAAAAGTTTTCAAGGCGGGCGGAACTTTTCCGGAGCGCTCCGGGCGGAGCGGTTAAATGCCTCGCCTGCGCCCGGGCCTGCATAATTTCCGAAGGGGCTGCCGGTTTTTGCGGCGTCAGGTTCAACCGCGGGGGGGAGCTTTTTGCGCCGTGGGGTTACGCGGCGGGTATTGCGCTTGATCCCGTGGAAAAAAAGCCTTTTTTTCATGTTCTGCCGGGAGCCAAAGCCCTCTCTTTCGGCATGTTCGGCTGCAACCTGCGCTGCGCTTTCTGTCAGAACAGCCAAACCGCTTTTCCGCCGGAAAACGCGGCGCCGCTTTCCCGCCAAAAACTTTCACCGGAAGCTCTTACCGAAACCGCCCTTGAAAACTCCGCGCCGCTTATAGCGTCCACCTACAACGAACCGCTGATTACCGCCGAATGGGCGCGTGCCGTGTTTAACGAGGCCAAAAAGAAAGGCCTGCGCACGGCCTTTGTATCAAACGGCTATGCCTCAAGGGAAGCCCTTGAATTTCTGCGCCCCTGCCTTGATTTTTATAAGGCGGACCTGAAAGGTTTTAACGCGGAACGATACTTAAAAGTGACCGGCGGAGAACTAAAAAAAGTCCTTGCCGGGATAGAGCTGGTTTATTCAATGGGTTTCTGGCTTGAGGTGGTAACGCTAGTGGTGCCCGGCTTTAACGATTCGCCGGAAGAACTCGGCGCCGCGGCTTCTTTTATCGCGGGGCTTTCAAAAAATATTCCCTGGCATGTTACGGCTTTTTACCCGGCGCACAAAATGCCTGACACTGAACCGACGCCGCCGGAAACAGTGCTGCGCGCGCAGGAGATAGGATTTAAGAAAGGCCTTAATTTCGTATATGCCGGAAGCATCACCAGCTCCGGCGACACCGAAAACACCCTCTGCCCCGCCTGCGGAAAACTGCTGGTGGAAAGGCGCGGTTTTTCGGTTAAAACAAATCTTCTCGCCGGGCAGGGGGCCTGCCCCGCCCTTTTGCCAATAGATTTAAAAAGCTCAGGGCAAAAGAGCGGGGCCTGCCCGTACTGCGGCAAAACAGTGCCGGGAGTCTGGCAATAGTTTTAATATTTGAACGGGTTGAATTTTAAACCGCGCATGGGGTTTTCACTTTCTTTTTGAAAAAGCGCGGTAAGCCCGCCGAATAGGCAGGCGGTTATCACCGGAAAGCTGCAAAGACGCGAGACCCCAAGGCTTGAATCGGCGGCCAACCTTGCAAAAAACACTCCCGAAGCCGAAGCGGAGAAGAACAGCACGGAAAAAGCCAGAACCCTGTCTTTCATTGATAAAACCAAAGAACTCGCAAGAAAATATTGCGTAAGCGCAAGCCCCGCGGATAACAGAGCAAACCCCGTCGAATCACGGATTATATGTTTTACCCAGTAAATCTTTTCATGGCCAAAGGCAAAACGCAGGCAGACGAACATGCACCACACACCGCTTTCAGCGGCTAAAAACGCGAAAGCCGTAGACACGAGGGTTAAGGCCGGGTAAAGCCAGATTGGGTTTAAACTTTTGAGATATGCGCGCATGTGCTTGTTTAGGCAAAGACTGTTATCATCTTATAGCAACGGAAGGCTATTGAATGCTACAGAAAGCAAGTGAAAGTAAGAAAACTGTTTTATGCGGCCCTCTTACTTTCTGGGGCATTCTGTTGCTTTCTTTTGCTTTCCGTTGCTATCAATTACCATGTTTAATAGTTTAGCTGCCTATCCGCCACTACAACTTTGGCGGACCCGCAGATCTGTTTGGCGGGCAGCCTATCCGCCTATTCGTAAAATCCGGTTTTTTTTAAAAAATTAACGCTGTTTTGCCAATCCCTGGTGACTTTTATTATAAGCTCAAGCCTGGCCGGCCGGCCCAAAAATTTTTCAATGGCCTTCTGAGAATCTTCTCTGAGCCGTCTTATACTGCGGCCGCCCTGACCTATTAAAATTGGTTTCTGGCTCGCGCGCTCGGCGTGTACTATTGCGTAAATATGGTCCGGCAGGCCGGGCGTTTCCCTGAAAAATTCTATTTCAACCGCGCAGGCGTACGGAATTTCATCCTGGTATAGCTTAAAAATATTTTCACGTATTATTTCAGCGGCGAAAAAACGCTCCAGACGGTCGCTTAGCTGGTCCGTAGGATAATAGGGCGGGCTTTCCGGAAGGGCGGAGGTTATGGCTTTTCTAAGAGTTTTTATTCCGGTCAGATTAAGGGCGGAAACCGTAAAAACTTCCGTTACCTGCAAAAGTTTCCTGAAAAAATCACCCGTAGCGGCCGCCGGCGCGGGGCCCGGATACAGATCAATTTTATTTATAACAAGGTAAAGCGGAACTCTCAGATTTTTCAGCTGGTCGAAAAAAGGGAGTTTATCCGGGGGGGGCAGATTCGGCTCTATTATCAATACGGCCAGATCGCTGTCCTCAAGAGCCGCTTTCCTTATAGAACCGGCCATGCTTTTCTCAAAAAGATTACGCGGTTTAAGGAAACCGGGCGTGTCCATGAACACCGCCTGACAATCCTGTTCATTCAGGATGCCAATCACATTATTACGGGTTGTCTGGGGCTTGGGAGAAACTATGGACAGGCGCGTACCGCAAAGGGCGTTTAAGAGCGTTGACTTGCCTGCGTTCGGCAGCCCCATTATGGCGACAAAGCCGGCTTTAAAATTGGCGGAGGGCTGTGTCAAGCTGTTACACCTTTTTCAAGGGTAGAGGGTAGAGGGGATAGGGTAGTGATACTGGCCTGTCGCGAGCCTGTGACCTGCTCTGCTGAATTATGTCGCGTTCGCTCCACCCTGGCGTGCCGATGGCCTCTGGCGCTGTCATCCGGCCTGGCGTCGTCCGCGACTGAGGGTAAAACACAGGGGCCAGGATTCAGGCTAAGGAGTTCCTTATTGTTGCACCCTAAACCCTCTACCCTAAACCCTCTACCCTGAAGTTTTATCATTTAAAAAACACTGGATTCGTCCAGAGCGGCAGTTGCGTGGACCTGTCCAGTTTGCGCACTTTCATATCGCCGGAGAGTTCCTGTATGAAAATTTCGCAGCTGAATATCATAGTCCCGGCCATCAGGTGCCCTCCGAAAGCGTGCCCCTGGGCGTCCGCAAAGGTTATGTGGGCGTGAACCATGGGTTTGTCGTCAAAAAGACTGACATTCCCGCACAGTGAAAGTATTTCAAGTTCCTTTTCCAGATTTATTTTTATATATTTTTTCGCTTTCTGGTCATAAACGCTGAAAGTGGCCCGCTCAACCGCCCCTAAAGCGTGGATAACTCCGCAGCGGATCTGGTAATGGTGGCAGAAACCCTGAAGGGCCTGAAGCAGGTCATCTCCCTTCTGCACGCTGAACATGAAAGTCCTGGCGCTTAAATACGGCTTTTCCTGTTGAGTCATTTAAATGTCTCCTTGGAGAAGAGATTTCAGCGATTCAAGAGCGATTACGGTGATACTAATTGTCTCCGTCATCTCATCTTTATCGCTGTAATCTTTTTTATCTCTGTAATTTCTTAACTTCCATAAACCGCGCGTACTCCGTAACAGCTTTCAACTGCGCCCCGGCATCCAGGCCTGCTTCTTTCAGCGCCGCTTCCGCCTTACCGGAGCACGGGTAACGGCCCTGTTTAAAAGGATGCAGAGTGCGCTTAATACCTTCCTTTGACCGAACCCAGAAATACATGGTGGGCAGTGTGAAATCCGTTATCCCCATTGCCTCCAGAGCGCAATGCTCCCGGTAAAGCGCTTCTTTTTCCCTTTCATCCAGAAGTTCGTAGAGTTCTTTGGAGGCTACATAGAACACATTCAGGTTCAGCCCCATTTCCCGCAGTTTGGGCATCACCTCATTTACAAAAACGGTGGTGACGCCGCTACCCTGAAGGACTATTGTGCCGTGATAAAGCTTCTGTTTCATATTGGCTTTAATCAGCGGATAAATACCTTTGATAGCCGCTTGCGCCCCCGGCAGGCCCGCTTTGGCCCGGTCTATTATTTTTTCCGCCGGTCTTGTCACAAACGGGGCTATTATGGCCGGACGAGCTTTAAGCGCGGCCGCCAGGAGCGGCCATATCTCCTGCGGTTCCCACGGGGTAAGGGTTATCATCGCGCCCTTCGGGAAATTGCCTTCAAGCAGTTGCAGCGGCTGGGGATCGGCGTGGGTCGGGCCGTCTTCCCCCGTTTTAAGCCCCGCGTGGGCGTTTATCATTATGAACGGATTGCAGGGCCGGCCGTCAAGCGCGCGGCGCATCTGCCGGCCTATGGCGTGCAGCCGCGCCGGTATATGTTCAAGCGGGGCGATAAAAGCCGCGTAAGAAGCGGTAACGCCTATATGAAAACCGAAACTTGAAAGCCCCGACATTATAGCGCCCATAGCGTCTTCACAGATGCCGCCTGCGGCGAAAACCCTGGATTTAGGGTTTGAAACCGCGTTATAAAAACCCTCCGCAAAGCCACTACCCGCCAGATTCACGCCGATGGAGCTGTAAAGGTCGGCAGCCGAAGCGATTATTGAACCGGAAGTGGCGAGGTTTAAATGGTTAAGAGCCTTCGCAAGGACTTCTGCGGGCGTTATTTCCCGGCCGGGCTCAAGGCTCAGCCCGGGGGGAACTGCCAGGGGATCGGCCTCAAATGCCGCCTGAGGCTTAGGCGCGTCAACGTTTGGTTTGCGCGCGCGCGCGTCCAGCCGGGCCCGGGCCTCGTTTAGTTTTCTAAGCGCGAAAGCGGGCAGGGAAGGGGTGTTTTCAACGGCGCGTCGCACGGCGAGAAGCGTGTCATAAAAGCATGATTCAACGGAGTCGTCCTCCTTCGCCAAGGCTTCGAAGGGACGCGGGCAGGCGTTGTCCGCGACCGGATAATAGCGGGGCATTTTTATATTGAAACGGTTTTCAAATTCGGCCAGAGAGGCGTAATAACCGTCGGAGCAGAATTTGTGGCCGGCTCCATGCGCGGCACGGCCTTCTATGCCGTATTTCCAGCCCTTAGTAGTGCGGTAAACCACGGCGGTCGGCTGTTTATTGTCGGAATTATCAGCGGCAAATTTCTGGGCCGTCAGTATCTGGAAAAAATCATGTCCGTTTGAAACATAAATCACATTCCAGTCGTTGAGATAGGCAAGTTCGTCGGGAGTCCATTGCACATAGTCTCCCGGCCTGGAATTCTCAAGGCAGACGTTATCTGAGTCTATTGAGGCCTGGTTCCAGTCAACATGCAGGTAAAGGTTTGAAAGCTGGGCTGTGGCGGCGGCCGCCATGGACTCGGCCACTATGCCCGGCGTCATGCCGCCTTCACCCTCTATCATGTGTACATTGGGGCAGTTCGGGCCGTAGGCGTCCGTGGCGCCAAGGGCGAGACCTACCGAGGCGCCCGCGCCTACGCCTGAAGCTCCGGTTGCTATTTTTACAAAGGGAGTAAGCGGGGTGGGATGGCCATCCAGCGCTTTTGAGTTGAATTTTTTAAAAAGCGGAGTGCCGTTCACTGGGTTGCGCCTGAAACCCAGTAAATCCTCCAGCCGCAGCTGTAATTTTTCTTCGGGCAGGCGGGAAGCGTCGGCTGAGCGCACCAATTCGTTCCTTAGAGCCCAAAGGGCGTAAAGCCCCAGGGCTTTGTGGCCGGCCGCGTAGGAAACAAGATCGTTGTCATCGCGATCGGGGGTAAAAAAATCATAGTCCATGGTGCAAAACAGCAGGGTCTGGGCTATTCTGCCGGATGAGATGCTCCCTCCGGGGTGGCCCGAAGTTGGGACGAAATTATAAAGAACCGCGCAAAGCGTGCGGTAAATAAGGTCAATATCTTCCAGCGCCTTCACATCATCGTCATCAACTTTAAACTGCGAAGACATGATGACATCGGACACATCATAATAGCCGGCGCGCCTGGGTGCAAGGGAAAATTTTTGGGGCTTTACGCCGGTAAAAAGCAGTTTTGATTCCATAAGAGGCATAACCACTAGAGTAGATAGAAGTCAGTAGTCAGAATAAGGATACCCGACTGAAAGATTCCGCCATTCTGAATTCTGACTTCTGAATCCCGGCTACTTGTTTGGTTTCCTATATTTTACCAAATTATGAGGCGCCGGAAATTGCGTTTAAAACAATGGGGGTAAAGCGGGTGAAGTTTTGCAGAGCATTTTCTAATTCAAACATGATGGTGAAATGTATCGTCGTTACTCCGTCGTAATTCTTTTGCTAAGCCTCCATTTCTGAATGTTTTTGTGCCTCTCGGCAGCACTTTTCTGAACAACTTGTCTTT
>Ga0209417_1000579_pt1 | contig 83194 bp, 123 predicted proteins | sample RifGroF2_FD_184002 | JGI IMG/M metagenome (GOLD analysis project Ga0209417, IMG submission 184002) | Groundwater microbial communities from Rifle, Colorado, USA - Groundwater F2 (SPAdes) (version 2) | ecosystem: Environmental > Aquatic > Deep subsurface > Groundwater | place: Rifle, Colorado... | reverse complement strand
TCTCGTTTCAGTGTATAGAACCGGATAGAAAACTAAACGCACAAGAGAAATGAAGCCGATAGAATTTAACAACAACAGCAAGATGCTAAAGGAGGCACTTATACCGATGGGGTGGACAGATTTAGATGAAGATGACGATGAAGTAATCCTTGATGAAAATTGTCCTAATTGTGGCAGAGAATATGACGAAATTGATTATGAATATCAGATTTGCCACATATGTGACCACATTAATAACCCATAAACAGAAACGAGATGAACGCAGAAAGAAAACAGATCCACATTAAACCCGGAATGTACGCTTTACTTTTCTATGAACTCAAGGAGATGGCAAAGAATTATGGCTATAATCTTGTATTACATGGCAGTCTTAACCGAGATATGGATTTAATCGCAATTCCGTGGACTGACGAACCGAGGGATGAGCAAGAAATGATTAAGGAGTTTCAGGCTTATTTAACCGGGCATACAATGATAACACTTGACGGAAGCGTTCACTATACAATATTGCCGGGCAATAGACATTCTTATGTGATTGATCTGAACAGGGGCAGTACAAAGGGTGAGTGGATAAGGTATAGTGAGCCAGAGGATGACGAACAGTATTATCTGGACATATCAGTCGTTCAACCTGCCAAACCGGAGGTAGCTGATGCGATGCCGACAGAGGAAGAGATAGAGGTATGGGCCGAGAATTGTGCAGGCAATTCAGTGCAAGATAATGACCTGCGTATTCTGATAAAAGGAGCATTGATCTTGGGGTGTGATTGGTTTCGCAACCGCGTTAAAGGGGGAAGCATCCCTGACAGTTCACATAAATGTTGTGTTTGTCACGAGAATTATGTGGATAGTGATAATGGTTTTGATACTTGCCATGACTGCTTAAGTAGAATTTAAAAGGAGACGGGGAATGAACGTTAAAATCCAACGAACTTAAACAATAGATGAACTTCTGTATTATAACAGCTAATCATAAACGACCGAAGGTATTTGCCCTGTGGTGTGAGTCAATGAGTAGACTACGAGAAGAGGTAGGCCATTTCCCGATAGTGGTAGTGTCAGATTTGTGCGATGCCGGAATGTGTAAAGAACATAACATCTATCACATAGTTATGGGTAACAGGCCCGTAAGCGCAAAGTTTAACAAGGCTTGTAGGTTTTCACAGACATTAGGTGTAGATTATGTTATGACAGTAGGGAGCGATGACATAATAAGCACAGAGACAATGAAGTTGTTTTTAAGTTCTATGGATAAGGGCTATGACATGATAACTCTTGATGACATCTATTTCTACGGTGCTTATGCTGAGTATAATGGGGTGCTTGTTCACTTTAAGGGCAAGAAAGAGTTGGGGTTATGCCGAACGGTTCATAAGTCTATATTGGACAAAATAGGGTGGATGCCGTGGCGTAAACAGAGGAGTTCGGGATTGGATATGTTAGCTCGTATGGCTTATGAGCCTCATATACGAAATCCATATAACATAAACAATGCCAAGGTATTTGACGTTAAGACCGAGTTCAATATAAACAGATTCAGTTATTGGCTGAGAACCTGTGAAAGGGTAGATGCCAATATATTCTATAACATTCTGAGTGAAAGAGAAAAAGAGTTACTTAATAATATATGAAATGGCAGGAAAGTATTGGATGCAGACAAAAAGATGTATCAAGTGCCTAAAAAAGGCAACCGTACATGGAGGACACGTAACCTCTAAAGAGTATAAGACAATCATTGCAGGATGGTGCGAGGAACACTCTGACACTCCATCTCCCGACTTGCTTAATAGGGTGGGGTGTTTTGGGCATTTCGATGAGAGGTACGGAATAGAGCCTTATTGGGCTAATCTTACAACCGAATAGACATGACAGCAGAAGAAATGCTAAGGCAGATAGTTGGCGAAACTAAATCGGGGTTCAAAAGGGATTTTGTTTGGTTTTCAGAAGCCATTGTTGCTATGGAGGCTTATGCCACACGGGGGGAAGAGAGAGATGCAACAAAAGAATTACTTGCCGATATTATAAGTTGGGAAAAGGATTTGTCGGAATATCTGAGTCTTGAAACAATTCTCAAACAGCGATACATTATTCGTAAACGCATTAAAGGAGAGTCGATATGAACGCTAAAGAGTGGCTCTTAATAAAACAATACATAGACTTGAAAATAGTTTATGAAATTGAAGATCGCATAGAGGACGAATCCGGCTATCATGGCAATGCTATAGATGAAAGAAAGTCCGTGGAAAAAGCCGAGAAAGATATTGACGAACATTTAGCGACTAATCCATAGAACCTAAACTATGAAATACTTAACCCTAAAATCAGACGATAACTTAGATAAGATATCAGAAGTCTTAGATGAGACAATAGATACTACCACTAACTATCTTTTAAGAAGAATAGGAGAGGTAGACGGCTTCTTCCCTGATAGAAACTATGCCGGAGAGTTTGTCATTGACATCTTGGACTCCATGAGTATAGACGTAAAGGCCTTTGTTCACTCGATAGTTAAATCCGAAGCCTATAACTACTTCTGCCGACTGAGGTTTTGGGGCGAGGAATACGACTGTCCTATTTGTGGATGCCCGATGGAGTTTTGGGACTATGCTACTGATGAAGAGGGACATGACATAGGCAAAGAGTTTAAGTGTATAAACTGTGGACAAAAAGAAATACGAGATGAGGAAAGTTGAAGAGTTTTACGAACTGTGGCTAATTAATGAAAATTTTAATCTTTTAAGCCCCGAAGACTCCATGCACTTTGCTGATAGTTACCATAAGTGGATGCTTGAACAGGCAAAGGAGGCATTTAGCATGGATGAGTTTGAAGACTTTTGGAGGATATACCACCAGCGGTCAGGCAGACCTAAGACAGATATAGGGACGCTGCACTAGTATTGGAAACGGCTTACTAAGGCCGAAAGGCTTAAGGCTATATCACAGATAGGGGCATATTGCTCATCCATAGAAGATAAACGATTCATAAAAAAGGCTCGTACCTATTTAGAGGATAAAAACTTTAACGATGAGTTCGCCCCCCAACAGAGTTTTAGCATAGGCAGAAACGTATCAATAGATAATCTTAAATAGACACAATATGAAATTTAAAGTAAGTAGGACGAGCACGTATGATGGCCAGCCATGCGATGAGGCATATCAGTCATACATAGAGTATTGGCACATAAGATCATGCACGGAGTCCGAGTTTAATGAACGCTTCTCTGCAAGAGAGGGGATGTGGATGGCGAAGGGCAAAAATCATCATATTACAAAAGAGGGGTACATTAGTAGACAAGAGGAAGACAGAAGGGTTTGGTGCGTTGACTTGAATGGCCTCGATGATGTTTTGGCATTCGCTGAAAAGTATGGAAGCATAATTATTGGTACGGGCGTTATTCCAGAGGTAGAGATTTATGACGACTACCGGGAATAAACTACCGCCATCAGCTATCGAGGCCGAAGAGGCAGTCCTCGGTGCTTGCTTCATTGAGGAGGATGCTTCAAGGGTAGCCGTAGGCATACTCAAACCTGATATGTTCTTTGTTCCCAATAACCAACACATATTCGCGTCTATCTATGAGATGAGCCATAAGGGTAAACCGGTGGACATAATCACAGTAACATCCGACCTAAGACAAAAGGGAATATTAGAAGAAGTAGGAGGGGCTATTTATGTTACTGAGTTAAGTTCTATGGTTGTCACTACCCACAACGTAGAGTCCTACTGTTTTATCATCAGGGAAAAATCAATTTTACGGCAGCATATCGCATTTGCTGCCAATCTTACAGAAAAGGCATACACAGATAACGTACTAAGTGTTAACGAGTTTGCGGAAAACGAGGTCTTTAAGATATCATCACAGGCTCAAACCAAGGAACCTAAACGAGTAGACTCCTGTGTAGATGACTTGCTTGTTAGTGTGTCTAAGGTTGTTAATAACCCCGGCATATTGGTAGGCATACCTTCGGGACTAAGTAGCATAGACAGAATAACGGGAGGGTTTCAAAACAGTGATCTTATCATAGTAGCTGGACGCCCAAGTCAAGGAAAATCAGCCTGTATGCTTACATTAGCAACCGGAGCGGCTAGGCTAGGCACGCCTGTTGCGATATTTTCCTTAGAGATGTCAACGGAGCAGTTAACGGCAAGAATGGTGTCAGGCGTTTCGGGATACACTAATATGGAGATTCGCAATGGCAAGGTCAATATGGATACATTGGTCACCCAATCAGAGATAATAGCCAAACTGCCTGTTTACATAGACGATACTGCCCAAATAAGCATAGCCGAGCTAAGAAGCAAAACCAAAAAACTTATCCTAACAAAAGGGGTAAAGATGATTTTTGTGGACTACCTACAACTTATGCGGGGATTGGGTGACTCCCGTGAGCAGGAGGTAGCCTCGATATCCAGAGGACTTAAAGCATTAGCAAAGGAAATGAATATCCCCGTTATTGCTCTGGCTCAGTTAAACAGAGAGGTAGAGTCTACTTCTGACAAGCGGCCTCAGTTATCCCACCTTCGGGGTAGCGGTGAGATAGAACAGGATGCCGATATAGTTGCCTTTATCTACCGCCCCAAGTCTTATCGAATAGACTCTATGAAGATCAACGGCGAGGAAATGAACACTAATTCTCTGATTTTATTTGACATACAGAAGCATCGTAACGGCGCCTTATATCCCGTGTGTCTGTATCATAACGAATCACTCACTCAGATAGTTGACGACCGAGAGAGTATTGGGATACCATTGTTTTAAGAATATGATAGAAATAAACAAAATACACGAGGGAGATTGCACCGATGGGTTATCTAAATTACCCGATAAGTCTGTTAATTGTTGCGTAACGTCACCGCCTTATTACGGGCTAAGGGACTATGGCGTTGAGGGTCAGATGGGATTAGAGGCTACGCCAGAACAATATGTGGATAATATGGTTAAATTGTTTACTGAAGTTAAGCGTGCGTTAAGGGATGATGGCACATTGTGGCTTAACCTTGGGGATAGTTACGCGGGAAGCGGAGGTGCGGGGTATCAATTTGGAGACCCTAAAAAACCAAAAATAAGTCACTTTGATAACCCAAATAAGAAAATTAATGGGTATAAGTCTAAGGATTTAATAGGCATACCGTGGATGGTAGCCTTTGCCCTGCGCACTGACGGGTGGTATCTAAGACAAGACATAATATGGCACAAGCCTAACCCGATGCCAGAGAGCGTGACCGACAGGTGTACTAAGTCGCATGAGTATATTTTTTTGATGAGCAAGTCTCCGAAGTATTATTACGACAATGAGGCAATAGCAGAAGATACGGTAACGCAAGATAGTGGAGTCAGGGATAGGGATAATTCTCGGCTAAACAACACGCCGGGGAGGACACGTATGGGTGGGTTAACAACGAATGATTATGAAAGGCGTAATAAGCGCTCCGTTTGGACAGTTAATACTATGCCTTACTCAGAAGCCCACTTTGCCACCTTCCCCGAAAAACTAATAGTTGACATGATTAAGGCAGGTTGCCCCGAAGGGGGGACTGTTTTAGACCCGTTTATGGGGGCGGGTACGACAGCCGTTGTCGCCCGTAAGCTAAACCGCAACTATGTAGGATTTGAACTTAACCCTAAGTATATTGAGATAGCCGAGAAAAGGCTGTATGACGAGTTGGGGATGTATCTATAAATACCATTGTTTTAGAATGATTATCTTTGAGGTGATATGTGCAGATGTCTAACAAAGTTTTATCCATAGGGAGTAGGGGCTGCACCTCCGAAACCTGTGGATTTTTAATTTATGTATTATGGAAAGAGTTAGTGGTATTTACAGAATTTGCTCAAAAGTTCACCCCGACAGGTTTTATTATGGCAGTGCCGTGTGTTTCTCTGAAAGATGGAGGCTTCATCTATTAAAACTCAGGAAGTATAAACATGAAAATGCCAAACTTCAAAATCACTACAACAAGTATGGCTCAGATGATTTATTTTTTGAGGTGGTTGTAGAGTGTGACGTTGATTCCTTGCTTGCAATAGAAAATACTTATCTTAACCCCCTCCCGTTTTTCAATATATGTCCAACGGCGGGGAGCAGTTTGGGTGTTAAGCGTACTGATGAGTATAAGGATAAGATGCGAAGGTCTAAAAAGAATCCCTCCCAAGAGCTAAGGGATAAAATAGGGATGTCCCTAAGGGGGAACATACCGTGGAATAAGGGTAAAAAATTATCAGAAGAGCATGTTAGGAAACTGAGCGAGTCTCATATGGGATACGTGCCCACGGATGAGCATCGTAAAAATCTCAGCAAGGCGAATATGGGGCGAAAAATGACTGATGAACAGCGGGAGCGGGTGAGATTGCGGATGATTGGAAACACAAACGCGGCGGGGCGGATTATATCTGACGAGACCCGAGAAAAACTGAGTAAAGCCCTTCGTGGGAAAAAGAGATCAGAGGCCGAGGCTAATAGACTAAGAACAATAGGGATAGGTCGGCACCCAAACGAAGAAACGAGAAGAAAAATAAGTGAAGCGTCAAAGGAGATGTGGCGAAGGCGTAGGGAGGCGAAACTGTTAATGTTAGAGGAATCCCAAAACCATAGTTCTGAGGATTAATTACCTTTGACCTGTATTAACCAATTAAACGCCGGTAAGGTCAAAAAAATGTTGCTGAAAACCACGATTACAAAGTGCGAACATTCGTTTCGCTACGGAGACATCCCCGCCACAGGCAAGGAGTTTCTTCTTAACACAAACCGTATAAATGCGGTAAGGGCCAGCGGAGCGGCAGGCTCGTCATTTTATTTTTCTGAGAATTTATTTAGTAATAGGGAGAGTCCTACATATATGGTATCCTCAAACTCCACTCCTGCGGCCATCGCTACGGTTGCAGACCTTACGTTTGAGAACAACCTTATGGACATGACCCTTTGCACTGACAACCTGACTACGGGTGCACACATCGCCGAAAAAGTCAACGTCGAGAGTATTGCACTTGCTTGGGCACATGAGGAAGACAGTGATTATTCTTGGCTTGTATTTTTCCTCGGAGCGTTTTCGAGGAAACTCGTTCTTGTTGCTGCTCCACTCGAAGCGATCAAGGATTCCGCTGATACTGGTACAACCACCACGTGGTGAGATAGTTAGCAAGTTTCTTTTTGTTTTCATAGTTTTAGTTTTTTTAAGGAGGGAGCGGTTCCCTCCTTTTTTATTACCTTTGCTGAAACCAACGGACATAATCTATGCAATTAAAGGATATAGATGTTTCAAGACTATCATTCGACATATTTGATAGCGACTTCACAACGACTATAAAAGAAAAGATACCTGAGTTCAACGAATACGAAGGAGTGATACCTGAGTTAGACGTATTCAGGTTTGTTGTTATAATGTGGGATATGAAGTCTCCTATGTTACGTGAGGTTGATGACTATTATGCACGTATGTATGCTACCGCATCAATGGTGGGGTTCCCAAGGACTAAAAACAACTTCAGCAAGGAGGCAGACGAGATAATCATAGGTAAGAATGAGAGCGTGAACAGGATGATAGTAGCCTATACTGCGTACATGGGCGTACCCGAGTATCAGTACCTAATGGCTTATCAGGCGCTGTTCGCAAGTGAATACGCTAAAGTTTTGAGGGGCAAGGGCGGCAAGGACAGCGACAAGATATTAGAGAACGCAAGCGGGAAGGTCACTAAGTTCACGAGGGCTATCTTCGGGTCGGGAGACTACGATGAGTACTCTTTGAGGAGACAGGCGTTGTATCAGAAGATTGAGAAAGACAAATTAAGATTAAGACCCGAGCAGATCATCAGGGACTTAACGGATAACGGAGATTTGCCTGAAGACTTTAACCCCTACGGTGACTACTCTATCGATATAAATAAGGATATTAAGTTCGTTGGTGATGGCAAAGAAGGTTGATTACACCGAACTTTACGTTCCGGCTGACACTGTTTTTGCAATTAATAACCTCGATCCAGATCGAAAGACTATCGTTTTGTCTCTGCCCAAACCACCGAACGTAAACACTATTGATAATTTTGGCCTACACCCTGACGAACAGTATTTCAAACGGTGGAAGACACCTAAGAAGCTATTAACTATTGAAAAAGAGGTCTTAAGAGAACTTCAGGATATTCAAAAGGGCAACAGACAGGAGACTGTAACGGGGTATAAAATAATTGACAAGTTCTGGGATAAGGTAGAAGAAGAAAGGGACGACTTAGAGGCAGAGATAGACTTCATTAAGAAGCTGTGGTGGCATAGGATGAACGGCTATTGGTTCTACAACGACGGCAAACCAACGTACATAACCGGAAGGCACTTCATGTTCCTGAACTTCTTTTATCAACCCGATATAACTACTAACGACGGGTACCCTGAGTACAGAGACAGACACCGGAGGGAGTTTCTATTCAGAGAGTATCTGAGGCACGCTACCGAGACGTTTGCCAAGAGAGATGAAAGAGGGTGGGCTGTGCCTAATGCTGATGGTAGTTATGATATGATTGATGTGGGGTCGAGAGTAAGCTATGGAGACATACATCCTAAGTCCCGAAGGAACGGTTCTACAATGATGGCATTGTGTGATATGATTGAAAGTTCGGAAAGGAGTTTTGGTATCTACTCTACTATAATTTCAAAAGACGGTGAGGCCACCGAGGAGCACTACAACCTTAAGCTACTTCCTTCGTGGGTAATGAGGCCGTATTTTCTTAAACCCGTGTGGCAGGGATCGTCCCAACCAACGCAGATAAAATATTTTCCTCCTAAAAACTACTACGGCAACGAAGCCCTGATGAGTGTCATTGACTACACCGTATCGGCCTCGGAGACTAAAAAAGATGGGTCTAAGTTTAATGGAGAACTCGTATGCGATGAGGAGGGCAAGGTTTCTGGATTAGGAGTCAACGTCTTACAGAGGTGGGACGTAAATAAGAACGCACTTGCCCTTGGTGACGGTACTAAGATATTAGGATACTCTACTCACATCTCAACGGTAGAAGACATCAATGCTGCGGGTATGGCCTTCTTGGATATGCTTGAACTCTCTGACTTTTATCAAAGGGGAGAGAGTGGGCAGACTACATCAGGTCTTATGGCTCACCTGTATCCTTCTTATGACGGTCAGGAAAACTTCATAGATCGGTATGGTATGTCAGTCATTGACACCCCCACAGACCGACAGTGCCGCTTATCTCATTCAGCAATCTTCGCTACGCTTAAAAAGGGAGCCAAGCAATATCAACAGGAAAAGAGAGATGACTTCTTAAAGAAGGGCACCCCTGCTGCTATGCAGTCTTATAGGGCTTATGTTAAGAAGTACCCGTGGAAGACAAGCGAACTCTATATGTCAACAGTCTCAGACATGGGCTTTGACTATGAGATACTTGACACCCGAATCATGGAGTTGAGGAAGATGAAGTCCTTGGGTAAGATGCCATATAAGGTCGGGAACTTCTACCGTGAGGGAGACCCGTTAGAGGGTAGGGTATATTGGAAGACAGAACCCGAAGGGAAGTTTGAGTTATCCATGGAACTTAAGCCTGAAGAAGCAAATCTTAAACGTAAAACTTTGGTTTGGGATGGCACTAAGATGTCTATGGTGCCAGCTTGGGAGCCTGTTTATAAAACGAGGTTTACCGCAGGGGCTGATCCATTTCGTTTCAGGAACAGCAAAGACATCACCACTAATAAGCAATCTGATGGCGGAATAGCAGTATTATGGCACGATTTTTCTAAGCCCAATAAGTCAGAGAATAGGAAGTTTGTATTGTCATATAGGTATAGACCTCATACATTAGAAGAATACTGTGAGGACTGCATAAAAGTGTGTGAGTATTTTGGGGCTATGTGTTATCCCGAAAACAACCTCACAGGAGTATATGAGCACTTCATTAAGAGGATGAGGGGCGGATATCTTAAGTACGATCAAGACTCGATCACGGGTCGAGCAAAGGATACCCCCGGATATTACGCATCTCCGGGAACAATAAACGACGGGATGTCCCAAATTAAAGATTACATAGTCTTCAATGGAGCAGAAGAAAATCACTTAAGTTTTTTGGAAGAGGTGCGTGGCATGAGAAGTGTAGATGATTTAACTAATAACGATAGGTTTGCAGCGCACATGGCCAGCTTACTCGGCGCCCTCAGCAGCTACGGCAAGGCATCGGATTTTATGAATACTCAAACAATAGACCTCGGGAAAGTCTCTTGGTTACAAAAAAGATCATTTTAATTTTTTATTATTATCTTTGTGACATGAGAATGAATCAACATATAGAGCAGCCGATAAACTTACTTGGTGGGTGAGGTAACTCTATATTGTATATAGCCCTCCCCACAAGGAGGGTTTTTTGTTTTACGGAGTGTAGGTCTGTAGCTGGTAGCAGTCCTGCCTTGGAAGCAGGTGGAGCAATCCCTCGTCGGTTCGATCCCGGCCACTCCGACTTATTGAGGCTTCGTTTAACGGTAGGACGCACGGCTTATACCCATGTAATCAGAGTCCAATTCTCTGAGCCTCAACTGTGTCAGATGCTCGTATGGACAGAGTGACGGATTGTGACTCCGTTAGAAGCCAGTTCAAATCTGGTCTGACACCCTATGTTCGGTTCGTCTATCGGTAGGACGGCGGGTTTTCATCCCGTAAAGGCGAGTTCGATTCTCGCACCGAATACATATTGCCCTGTCGTATAGAGGTGGTACACATGGCTTTGAACCATGCGGAGAAGGGTCAGTACCTTCCGGGGCATCAAAATAAATTTGCATATTAAATTAAAAGTATTATCTTTGCAGTAATTAAGGCATAAGGATGCAAATGGTAAGAAAAAATATGGTGAATATTGACCGCACAGGCGCAACCGTGCGAAAGGGTATCCCCATATAGTTCTTTGAAAGGATTATTAAGGCGGATGCCCTCACAAAATGGGGGCATTTTTATTTTGGCTTATAGTTTAATGGTAGAACGCCTCGCTGATACCGAGGTAATTCAAGTCCGATTCTTGGTGAGCCAACAACATTGTGGGGTAGAGTAACGGTAACTCGTGGGGCCCATAACCCCAAGCTGAGGGTTCAACTCCCCCTCCCGCAACTAATTGGGAATGTAGCTCGTATGGAAGTAGCTACGGCCTGTTAAGCCGAAGGTAGAAGGTTCGAGTCCTTCCGTTCCCGCAATGCTCTTATGGTGTAATGAACAGCACAGGGGTCTTCTAATCCCTTAGTTTGGGTTTGATTCCTAATAGGAGCACAAATGCCTTCGTCGGCCCCTTGGTGGGGAACCAGACTGTCACTCTGGTAAAACAGACGGATCGTAACCGTTCGGGGGCGCAAGGGCTGTTCGTATAGTGGCTATTACTTCTGTTTTGCAAGCAGGAAACGAGATTTCGATTATCTCACAGTCCACCAATGCGGGATAGGTGTTGACACATACACAGGAGTCTTCCAAACTTCAGTAGACGGAGGGTTACCGTCATCCCGCTCTAAGTGATCGTAGCAAATCGGTTATGCCCCGCCCTTTTAAGGCGGTGAGATTGGTTCGACTCCAATCGGTCACACAAATGCGCTCATAGCATAATGGAAAGTGTGCAAGGCTACGAACCTTGGCGGTTGGAGTTCGACTCTTCATGGGCGTACTAATGCTCCATAAGCATTGATGGCGATGCGCTAGTCTTGTAAACTTGAAAGCAGGGTTCGATTCCTTGATGGAGCTCAGGTGGAATTTACAAACTATTTGGAGGTTACAAATCTTTTGTATATCTTTGTGTTATGGAAAAGAAAAAAGAATGTCCTAAATGTGGAATTAAAAAAACAATAGATTATTTTACTAAGTCTAAATCGCGCAAGGATGGGTTTGGGTCTTTTTGCCTAGAGTGTGGAAGAAAATACGGGCGGCTTCATTATAAAAATAATAAAGCTGAATATATTAAAAGAATATCCTCTAACAAAGAAAGGGTTCGTGATCTTTATATAACTCTTAAAAAGTCATATGTATGCAGTAAGTGCGGGGACAATAGATGGTATGTGTTAGATTTTCATCACGAAGGAAATAAGGAATCTGACATAGCCCATATGGCATCGGAGGGATATTCAATAGATTCCATTAAAAAAGAGATAGAAAAATGTATAGTGTTATGTTCTAATTGCCACAGAGAATTACATTACAAACAAAATGGGGGCATAGTTTAATTGGCAAAACGTTTGTGTTACATACAAGTCATGACGTTCGAGTCGTCTGCCCCTACTAATATTGTTCGATTCCAGTAGAGACTACAAGTTTATTTGCATATATTAAAAACAATGATTACCTTTGCCTTGAAATGAGAAATTGTTGGTCATATAGTTCGTTTTTACTCTTGCTCTCAAAGCGAGGTAGATGACCTATATATCCATATAGCATAGACCTCGCCCATAAAGCGGGGTTTTTTATTTTGCTCCGGTAGCCCAATTGGTAGAATGGCAACGGGTTTAAGCCCCGTTCAGTGTCGGTTCGAATCCGACTCGGAGTACAAATGCCGCAGTAGCAGAATTGGCACGTGCGTTAGTCTTAGAAACTAATAGTTATGTGAGTTCGAATCTCACCTGCGGTACTAAGGATGGGTGAACCCCAGTTGGCCTAAGGGGGACGGTCTTGAAAACCGTAGGTCGCTCAAAACGGCGTGGGGGTTCGAGTCCCTCCCCATCCGCAATATGGGAGTAATTCTTTGGAGAAGACGGGTCTGTAACACCCCAAATAGAAAGTTCGATGCTTCCTACTCCCACTAATGGAGGGCTGCTGTAATGGTATCAGAGCGGTTCGCTAAACCGTCCGTCAGCAATGGCGTGGCAGGGTTCGACTCCCCCGTCCTCCGCACTGATTTCTCACATTCACTATCTTTGTGGATATAAAAATATCCGCAAGTGATTAGACTCGAAAAGTATATCGGCGGGATAAGCCCAAGTAGAGACATAGCCCCCGAGAAAAAGACAGAAGTATATTGTAGAAAAAATGCCGAGTTTCTGTATGGTCTTTGGTGCGGATCGGCCACAGCTTGGGGCTATGACTCCCTCTCGTTTTTTAATGAGATGCGGCAGTATAGCAATGGGGCTCAGGATACAAATCAATATAAAAGTTTTTTAACCAACTCGGGGGCAAATAACTCTGAGACTTTTAGTCTGTATGATAATGATGCAGGCATAACGCAACGAGCAAAACGCGACGGATATTATAACCTGCTATGGCAGAATCTTTCTCCTGCGCCGAAGATTCTCAATGCATTACACGGGGCTTTGGGTTCTTATGATTACGATCTTTACTGCGATACCATAGATGCCAATTCGAGGGGATTGGTAGAGTTTGAAAAGTTTAAGAAGTTTCACGAGGCTCGTGATATAAAGTGGCAAACGGAATATAAAACTAAGGCAGGTATCCCCGTCGACGAAGACGCTAACTTTCCTAAGACACTTGAGGAATTAGAAGCCTTCTCCGCAAGGGAAGGGTTTAAACTGAATATAGCCCGTGCTATGCAGAAGGTGCTAAGGCATGGGTTTAATGTCAGCGATTGGGACGGGTCTATCAGGAAGAAGCTGTTAGACGACCTTATTACTTTAGGCTACTGCGCCGCAGAAGACTTGTATGACGACGAAGATAGGCTGTTTAAAACACAATGGCTTGACCCCGCAAGGACTGTGATGCAATTTTCCCACGAGAAAGATTATTCGGATGCAGAATATGGTGGGCACTTCTCAGAGTGGACAATCTCTAATGTAAGGCGTAAAAGACCTGATCTTACTGAAGATGAGTTGTATGCTTTGGCTAAAAACAATAAGGGCAATTTTAACAACCCAACAATACAGTGGGGGGAGAGAACGAGTATGCTTGACATAACAAGTAACTCTTACCTTTATGATGACTTCAAGGTAGCAGTGTTTAAGGCTTATTGGATAGATACCGACACTTACAAGAGCCTCTACTATAACAACAACTCCGGTCGGGAGATGGTCAAAGAGGTGGGGTATGATGAGAAGATAACCCCCTTAACCAAAAACCAAATAGCTAAAGGCAAAAAGCAAGAGGTAAAACAGACTAAAATCAGGGTTGTTTATCAGTGTTCATGGGTAGTGGGGTCTGAGATATGTTGGGATCATGGTAAGCTATTGATGGGTGCAAGGCCGCAGCCGTCTAAGCCTAAGATACCTATCCACGTTGAGCAGTTGCTACAACCTTCTATTGTCTACAGGCTTAAGCCTATCTTAGACTCAATAGCCTTGACGTGGCTACAGCATCAGAACTCTATGGCTAAGATGATAGAGAAGGGCTATGCCGTGAATATGAGCATGTTGATGAATGTAACGATGAATGGGAAGGATGCATTAGACCCTGCTGGTGTTTTAAATATGTGGAAGCAGACGGGGATTCTACCTTATATGTATGGTGGGGCTAATGGGCAATACCCGGGTGGGGCCGCTATTCCCGTCACTCCTATTGACGGAGGATTAGGGAATAGAATACAGGAGACCGCTATGGCCTTAGAGACTAACTTCAAGCTAATTGAGGAGATAGTGGGGATAAACCCTGTTGCAATGGGGTCTACTCCTACTAAAGACTCACAGGTAGGTACTACCGAGATGGCGATGCAGGCCACATCCAACGTGCTTAAACCTATAGTAGAGGGTATGTTCGAGATCAAGCAGAGTCTTGGTTCAAGTTTAATGTTAAGAACACAGATAGGTCTTAGGGTAGATAAAGACATAAGAGATGCCTATGCAGGTATTATCTCTCCTTCTGATATTAAGTCGTTGGTTTTGGCAGAACACAATAGTGTTCAGTATGGCATTAGCCTTAAGGCCAAGCCTGATGATAAACGTAAAGCTACGCTGCTTAACTTCATTACTCTTGAAGTAGAGAAGGGCACATTGGGTTCACCGGAAGGAATGTACTTTGCCGAAAGATTAGAATCGGGTGCAGACATGATAGAACTCCGTCAGGAGATAGCCTATGCAATAGAAAAAGGACAGCAGCGTAAGATGCAAGAGTCGTTGGCTACTATCCAAGAGCAGAATAAGGGTATGCTTGAAAACGAACAGCTTAAGGGGCAGAACGAACAGGCTAAGATCAATGCCGAGGGACAGGTGAAGATGGCTGAAGAAGCCCTAAGAGGGGATATAAAGCATAAGTTACAGAGACAACAGAATAATGCAGAATTAATGAGCAGACTCTTTGATGATGTGGCTGCTGAAAAAGAAATAAAGAATGACAACACCAGAAGACAGGCTTAAGTGGGCGTTTAATATACTCGCTAAGGGTGGTTTAGATTCCGTGGATTTGTATGCAGAGTTAGGCAAGACCGAGGCTTTGGTGGGCGGTATGGGTCTTATGTCTCCACCTCCGATGGCTCCGTCAGTCAATTCCGGTATTTCCGAACAACCACCTGTTACGAAGAATCCACAGAACTTAAACAATTTAATGCAGTAAGCCATGCCGGGAATACGAATAGGGATTGGGGTTGATAGGAGTAGGCCCATTGGGGTTTCGTGGAATGCGTACTGGACTACACGAACCCCGACAGCGTTAATCTTAACGGCATTGTCTCCGACCTCAATCAGGGCAGCATGGACAAATGCGGGAACGGGCTTTGATGGTCATAGTATTGAGTTAAGCACAGACGGGGTAGCATTTACCGAGGAAGATACCGTGCTTATAGGAACCAATACTCTTGACATTACAGGGCTTGACTCAGGAACTCTTTACTATGTTAGGGTGCGGGCTTACAAGGAGACCGAATACAGTCCTTATTGTGATATTGTATCTGAAGAGACAATATCTCTGCCTAGTCAGATAGCTAACTTATATGCGTGGTATGATCCGTCACAACTAACGGGGTATAATGATGATGGGGCCGTAGCTCCGCTTTCCGACTTTGGTGGTAGTAATAGACATCTTGCGCAGACAACGGCTGGTTTAAAGGGTATTTACAAGACCAATGTGTTAAATGGAAAGCCATCAGTGCGCACTGATGGCTCAGATGATTATTGGCAGTTGTATGGAACTTTCCCATCTCAACCTTTTACAGCCTTTTTGGCAGTGAAAAGGTTGGCGGGGGTTGACTATAAATCAGCATTGGGGACAGGTGGTAGTACAGGGATTATAGCCTTTGCCAATGACACTGAGATAAGAATAGGCAATGGAACTGCATTGGCTAAGACAGGACTTGCCTCGCTATTAAACCGTGCAATTATTGTTAGTGCCGTAAATAACGGGGCTAATAGTGTGTTGGCTATCAATGGGGGCGAGCCTTCATCTGGAAATTCAGGTACTAGTAATGGAGATAGAATTTGCGTAGGTGACCTAGCTTCATCCGGGTCAACCAAGATTAATGCTGATTATTTTGATGCTATAATATATACGGGGGCGTTTGACGCAACAGCAAGACGTAGGGTTGAAAAATACTTATCATGGAAATATGCTATTGAGTTAGAGCCTATATGACCGGCAAGTGTATTCCTCCACAACGAGGCGAGTACTATCTACGTTAGCCCCGACGGAATGGGAGATGGTAGTACAGTAGAAAATAGCACCGAATTACAGAATGCAATAGGTTCTTATAATCTATTGCCGGGTGACAGTATATTGATGAGTGGAGGAACATACAGCGGTAACTACTTGATGCCCAAAAATGGAACATCTGAATTACCTATAACAATAAATGCCATTGATGGGGAAAGTCCAATCATAGACGGACGATTACTTTTGAATGGTAATTATGTAATTTGGAGCAAATGCGAATTTAAATATTCAGGTTGGCTAAAGCGTGAAACATTAATAGCCGGGCCATCCCCTTCGGACATTCCCTTAATGAGAGTTACTATCAATGGTCATGATTCTTATTTGGATGACTGTATTATTCATGATATGTACGAAGGGCCTGAAGTTTGGACAAATGCGATTAACTCCAAATTAAGAAGGTGTGTAATTTTTAATAATGGATGGCAGGGGCCTGATCGTGGTCATGGGCATTCTATTTATACTCAAAATGAAACGGGAACAAAGGTCATTGAGGATTGTATTTGGTTTCAATCATTTAGTACTGGGCTCAAAATATATACAGCCGGTGGTCATGCACAGGGCTATATAGCGAGGAGGAATATTGGATTTAACTCTGGCATTCTTGCAACAATAGATGACGCTCAGTTTAATGAATGGGTACAAGACCCTAACCCCGGAACGGGTTACACTTTTGAGGATGAGCATACATATCATAGCGACCCCACATTTGACCCTGTAACAATAGGATTATACAATGGAGTTAACGGGGTTATACTGAGAAATTGTTATTATCCTGATGGAATCGCAATACACGAGGACTGTGATATACTGGAAAACAGCGGGGGAACTTATACTAAACCCGAAAGTGGAGTATATGTGTATGTAAATGCCGTGACGGCAACAAAGGCTCACGTGGCTGCTTATAATTGGGACTTAGCGGATAGTGTAGTGGTGGATTTAAGTGCGGCAATAGGACTGAGTGTTGGCGATACGGTAAAGGTAAAAAATGTGCAGGATTTGTTTGTTGATATTGTCGAGTTGGTATTGGATGCAGACAAGAAAATAACAGTTGATATGAGGGCAATATCTCATACGGTGGCAGCACCTGTTTTGTGGGATGCTCCGGTAGCGACATTCCCTCAGTTCGGGTGCTTTATAATTGAATTAGTGTAGTCGCTGTCAGTAGTTGATAAAAAAAATATGAAATATCTCACAATCTTACTGCTGTTTCTAACGCTGACAACTTCGGCGCAAATCCCTTATGATAAGAAACTTCACGCCGGAGCAGGGGTATTAATGGGTACGTGGGGAACCTTTGCCGGTAACTCTATGCTTTATAAACCCGAAAGGGCTGCTTTATTTGGGACGACTTCGGTAGCCGTGGCCGGATTAGGTAAGGAGATTTGGGATGAGGTTGAATACAGAGGGTTTGACGTTAAGGACTTAGGGGCCACGATGATCGGTGGATTAATCGGAACGGGGCTAAGTTATGCGGGGCTGAAGATATTTTACCATTATAAGCCAAAAGTCTTTATCGCGACCGTAAACAACAATGTAACGGTAGGATTTAGGGTCAAGTTTTAGAGCTAAAATACCTATGTTATAGGAATGACTAAATTTGCATATTAAACCAACGAAACAGAACATGGAATTAGATGAAATTTTTGCTAAGTCTCCCGAGGAGTTAGCGGCTAAGAACGGTGAAACCATAGAACCTAAAACCGAAGAAACCCCGGAAGCAGCAGAACAGCCTGAAAAGGTTATTGAAAAGTCCTCAACGGAGGCACAGGCCACATGGCTTGATGAAGTAAATAAGAGTTTGGGAACGCAGTTCAAGGTTAAGGAAGAAATCTTAACTCATATAGAGAAGGCCAAGAAGACCGACGAGTATGAGGAGAAGATAAAGACCTTCGGAGACTTTGAGAAGCGGGAACAAGATTATAAGCAGCGTTTGGAAGACGCTAAGAGTTCTTTGAATCCAATGAAATATTTTTCATCCCCCGATGCTTACAAGGCTGAACAGTTGCGGATGCAGTTTCCTGACAAGAACCCGATGTTGCTACAAGAGGTGGCTACTTCGGATTTAACTAAGATGGATAACGTGGAGATAATTATCAAGGGAGTCATGCTCGACAATAAAGACGTTAGTTATGAGGACGCTCGTAATTATGTGTTAACAGAGTATGGCATTGCAGAGGTAGACCCAAGCGAGTGGTCGGCAGCAGCAAAGACTAAGATAAAGATCAAAGCAGGCGAGCAACGTAAGGCACTTACAGACCTCAAGGCGCAGATAAAGCTCCCCGAGGTAGAGACTGATGAACAAAAAGCAGCGACGGTAGCAGAACTCAGGAAGCAGAAAGAGACTGCCATTGAGCCCTATGCCGACACGTTTGCCAAGTTCGAGAAGTTCGTAAGCAAGATAGATGATGAGCGCACGTTTGAGTTTACAGCCCCTGATGAATATAAGGCTGCTCTCAAGGATATGTTTAAGGGTTATTTCCTTGACGGAGGCAACGAGGTCAATCCAGAGAACCTAAAGACTATTCAAAAGCTAAGAGATGCCATGCTACTGTATGACAACTTCCCCAAGGTCTACAAAGCCATAGAAGGCGAAGTAGGTCTGAAGTTTAAAGCAGAAGAAGACAAGAGACTTGGTAATGAGAAGCCTGAAAACAAAACACTGGCCACAGATCAAGGCGCACAGAAACCGGGAGGGATGGAGACGTTTCTTAATCAATAAAAATGTCTAACATTCTAATATAAATATAAAATGTCAACTCTTTCAACACAGGCAATTACCAGCAATACTCAGAAATTTGGGTACGATGCTACATGGAGTTCACTGTACGACTTCGCTCTTAAACCTCAGGTTTGGGGCACACTCATTAAAAAGTACGGCCCGTTAATGGAGATGTTCGAGTTCTTGCAGTTTGCAGGGGCCACTACTACCGTTAAAAGTCACACACAAGACGTTCAGATAGAAGGTTCTTATGAAAGGAGTATTACTCTTGGTGCTGAGGCTACTGCCGCAGCCGAGGGCGCAACTTTCACTTTCCAACTCAGTGCCGATGATTATGACACTACTACCTCACGTCCGTATCTTCTTGTAGATGACAAAATACTCATCCCCAAGACCTATGCAACACTTGATGGCGTAGCTGTTACCTATCCTATATGGTATCAGGTTCAGACAGTAGGTGTTTTTGGCGCAGACTGCACAGCGTTCCCTCTTGACAAAGACTATGGGATGTCAGCAAACATTCCTATCAGCACTGTCCTGATGGTATCCGGTGGTAACTACTCTCCCGGTTCAGACGGCCCCGGCTCGAAGAACAGCGGATGGTACGAAGACACCTTCTACACAGCCATTAAAAAGTCGGCTTTTGAAATCGAGGGTGGCGTACAGTCAACCGAGAGATACTATGACAACCTCATAGGTGGCGGACAGGGTATGTTTAGCAAGGCTTCTATCGAGGCTGACCTCAGGCTGAACTCAGACATCAACGACGAGATTCTGCTTGGTCATGTGCCCGATAACACTAACCTCACAATGGCTAACAGCAATAGCGTTAGTTCACTTGTTTACGGTACCAAGGGTATCCTTCCTCATCTTGAAGATGACGGTATGAGCCTCATTTATAACGGAACCTTCACTATTCCCGACTTCGATCAGATCAAGACAGCGTTCTTGTCACAGGGTGTTACTGATACCCGTGCCAACTTCTTCTGCGGACCAACACTCCACAGATATGTTGAGAACTCCGGTCTTGAGTTCCTGAAAGAATACAGCGGTGGAACCGACCTGATGGAGAACTACTCAGAGATGGGTATCGAACTTCCGGCCATCCGTAAAAATGGTATTCTCACTGTCCTTCACGAACTGAAGAGCTTTGCTAATCCCGTTAAGTACGGTATTTCGTCTTATGACTTCGACACACTTGGCTTCATTCTTCCCGAGACTAACGTAAACGTTAAGATGGGCGGAGCAGGTGCTAAGATGCAGAACGTTGTTCTTGGCTATAAGAACTACAACGGAGAGAACAGAACAAGAATCGTGAAACCCATCCCGGGTGTTAACGGCCATGCCTCTGCTCCTAACGTAGCGGTTAATAGCTATGATGAGTACAAGGTTCAGATGCTCTCAGAGTTCATGCTGATGTTCTTCAAAGCAAATCAGGCTATCTTAGTTAAGAAAGCCTAAGCTAATAATGGGAGGGGATTCTAACCCAATCCTCTCCCTTTTATTTTTAAACCAACACAGACAGAAATATGTTACTTGTAAATCAGAAACCCTTGCCTACAACGGCCAACGTAGACAGGAACCATGAGATGTACGGCTATATAAAAGAGTACGAGGATGGTATGAAGAAGCTCAGGACAGAGTTTCCTCTTGGCACAATCAAATTAAACAGAGTAGGTTACCCTAAGAAAAACAAAGGCGTAGCTAAACCTATTCCTACCTTCATCTGCCCCCTTGAATGGATGGCAGAAGGTGCAACCGGATCGGCATTGTGGAGTTACTGTAAAGGCACTCCTAAGATTATGCCCAATGGCTTGAATGACATACCCGAAAAGCACATCTCTATCAACGGTGCAGACCTTGTATTGGATTGGAAGAAGGATGCAGACTTTGCGTTCTTTATCTTCTTTAAAACACCACTCGTTAAGAAAGACGGAGTTAGGGGCACAATGGATATGTTCGCTATCAAAGACCCTGAGAGGGAAGCTATGAAGAGGGCTGACGCCAAGCGTGCTACGCTTGAGCTCACTAAGGCTGTTTACGATGGGCTTGTTGATGAGAACAAACTAAGGATAGTAGCAGCCTCATGGGGTGTTGCCAATGCTTATAAAGACTTGCCTGATTTAGTCAGGGAGAAACTTGAAACGACGGTCTTGGCTGCGGAAGCTAAGAAATCCAAAGAACCTAATAACATATCCTTAAGAGGAATAAAAGAGTTCTTGGAAGATGTCAAAGCTGATAGCGAAATAAGACGTAAAGCCCTTATTCAGTATGCTGTTGACGAAAAGAAAATAGAGTTCGACAAGTTCTCTATGAAGTTTAAAAACAAAGAGAGGGATGTATTAAGTGTCCCTGCTCAGTATCTCAATGACCGGATAACATATGCAGCATTTTTCTTTGGACAAAAGAACAGTGAGTGGCAGACGTTTATCAGGGAGGTCATTGACCTCGACTTACTTAACAGACAGGACAAGCGTGGCTTGTATTGGATATATGGTGAGCTAGGTCTTGACCCTGAAAAAAAGAAAGTCGAGGAAATTAGAGACGAGTTGGTAGCGATGCTCGTCGTTTAGGAATTTGTTTCTGTTGGTTTGGTTCCTGAGCCTCTCGTCGTGTACGGGGGGCTCTTTGTTTTGTCTCCAATTTAATCTATATTTGGGACAAGATTGAAAATAAATTTGGAATTGTCGTTTGGTTAACTTACCTTTGTCAATACCCATATTATAGAAAGTACTATTAAGTGTCGTATCAAAAAGACTTACTGAACCCTAAGTGGATAGCGAAACGCAATAAGATATTAAAGCGAGACGGGCATCGGTGCATTAAGTGCGGTGCTGAGAAACATCTTCAGGTACACCACACGTTTTATTATAAAAACAAAATTGCTCCTTGGCTATATCCTGAAGATAGTTTGTGGACGCTTTGTAGGGTGTGTCATAAGCAAATCCACATGGTTTATGGCATAATAATTAAGCCAAACCCCTTATCGAACAAGCCAAGTAAGAAAAAGAAGGAGCGAAAAAAGAAGACAAGACCATTGGCTAAGATACAAACATCAGAGCCAGTATATCGTCCCCGAAAAGTAGTCTAATATAGTTTGTGCCGTTTAATCGCAGTGGGTTAATGTTGCCAAACCACAATCTTCTGTTTTAGTTATCTTTGTTAAAAAATAAGGGATGGCTGTCTTAACAAATTTCACTACTGCGCTTGATACCTTTTACCAGTTATGGTCAACTTTAATAGATGTCAACCAAAAGCAGGCTGAGATAAAGGAGCAGATACTTCGTAAGTTACACTCCAAATATGATCTATTTTTTGCCTTGGGGCGGGATGGTGAGTATGCCGATGCGCTCGTGTACTATCAGGAGATGTTAGACCTGCTTGAGGTAGATGCTGAAGATGTGGCATGGGATGTCACCACGGCTAACCTACAGACGTTCTTTGGGGTAAGCGGGACATCTACATCATCTGCATTTCAGACGGCTGTATTTGCAAATCCACTGAACTTAGACGCTACTACCTACAAAGACTTTATATGTGCAAGCGTAACAGGGGCAACAACCATAAACCTAAACAGCAGTTCTAATGGAGATAGTGGCATGATAAAGTTCACAATGGATGCCGTAGGGGGATATACTGTTACTTTAGGGACTATGTTTACCGAGAGACTAGGTAGTACGGGGTTGGATGTTACGGCAAATGCTATAAACTATGTATCATGGAGAAACGTTGGAGGAGATTTAACCTATACGGTAGATATTGCTACTGCGGTATAATATTAATTTGTATGAGTATGATGGGATGTTTGGGTGTTTGGGTAACGGATGAGATAACTCCTACGGGGGATTATGTTAGCTTCTCATGTGTGGCAGACCGCACTATTGCCATAAACGTTGTTAATACCATCCCCTTCTATGTAGATTGGGACGATGGAATCATAAAACTATATAGCGATATTACCGATACGGCTAAGTTTGTTGGAGCAGGTAACGTTGTGAAACTATACGATGGGGCAAGCATAACCGACTTTAACATAGAACAAATAGATACGATATCGGGATTAGATAATATTACTGATTTACGTTCTATGGATTTGGGCATAAATGCTGAGACCATTGACTTTATCCCTGCCGCATGGAACCTTGAGACCCTTATATTGAAAATACCCAACGCCACAAGCGTGACAACGGACGCCTCATGGCCCTTGGTCTTTTTATTTATTGGGAATGCCTCGGCGCTAACAACCATAAACACATCAGCCACGTGGGTGAACCTTGATTGGGTAGAGATAGATGGTGGTGATGGTGGGGTATTAAGTTCCTTTATAGCACATCCTGAGTGGACCGCCATGTTGTATTTCCATATAACCGATATGGCACTTACCGAAACTGTTGTCAACAACATACTTATAGCCCTTGATGCTTCGGGAATGTCAGGGGGAGAAATAGACCTGTCGGGGGGCACAAGTGCAACTCCGTCCGGTGCTGGTGCTGCTGCCGCATCTAACTTAACAGGCAGGGGAAATGCCGTAATAACAAACTGATATGATAAGCTGCGAAAGTGTATATAATCTAATGCTCGACGTCTTAAGAAAAGACAAGCGTGGCCGTAGTGTGGATGTGGATGAGTTCAATAGGCTTATCGTCCTTGTCAATCAAAAGATATGGAACAAAGTTGTTAAGGACTTTGAAAGCAATATGAGTAGCACGTCAGACATGGCTATGTTCAAGATACTTAATGAGCCCATAACCATGACTTCGGGGGTAGGGGTGCTGCCTGCCGATTATTCAAGAATCATTGGGGAGCCAAGGGCTAATGAGGTTATAGACACCACTACTTATACACGTAGGGTAGACGTGATAAGTTCAATAGAATATACCCAAAGGGCGGTAGACTACCTGACACAACCCACAACTACTTATCCGGTGTGTGTCATCGGAGGCAACTACGCAAGGGAGATTACCGCTGCTGCAACTTACGGGGGAGGAACGAGCACGTTAATAACAGCGCCCCACCATGGACTTACCACGGGAGACGAAGTGGTGATCACGGGCACGGTGAGTTACAACGGCACGTGGGAGGTTACGGTAATAAGCGTTAATACCTTCTCTATCGCCACTGCATTTGTGGCCAATGAATATGGGGAGATGTACCTCACAAAAATATACGTGTATCCAACAAGCATAGCCACCCTTTATGTGGATTATCTAAGGGAGCCGGAAACACCGCTTTTGGATTATTACGTTGACGATACTACATTAGATTACACGTTCTTGCCTGAGGGGGAGAGCGTTGTTGTTCCCGTTGGGAGCACATACAGAGATGGTACCGCCGGAACAGGATCATCCGTGCAGTCTTCAACGTCTAACTTTGAGTGGGATGCTGATGCACTCCCGAATCTTATGGGTATCTTATTTCAACTGATAGGTATTCAGCTTACAGATCAGAATGTATATCAAGCAGGAACAATAGAGGAGGCTAAATGACAAAACAAGAATTACGCTCTACAATAAAAAACCTTCTCCCTAAACCGGACAAGGCTAACTCATACCATGACGCAGTAGTTGATCGTGCTATTGAGAGAGTTCTAAGTCAAATGATAACTGAAACATTTCTTAAGGGCGGAAATTTAGAGCCGTTTATGAAGAGATACGGTGATGCCGTTGCGCTTACTGTGACTGTTGATGCCATTACGGGCATAAATTACACCACTCTTCCGGCTGCGTTTATTCCACTGCCAGACAAGGCCTCGGGGGTGAGAAGAATTTATACAGTTCAGATGGGAGGAATGACATTCTACCCAATGGACTCAAGGGAAGCAGACATATTAGGGGGTAATACCTACTTCTCTACTGTTTCTAATAAGATAGGTTATGTGGTTTTCCCTACTAAGGTAGAGTACTTTGGCATGACTACGGCTATCCGCAATGCCGGAATACGCATGGACATCTGCATACCCTTTAGTGTCTATGCTGATACGGATACTGTAAACATTCCGGGCAATGCAAGTGCAGAGTTAATTAAGGGAACATTGGAATTGCTTGGCATAGTCCAACCAGAGGACTTAAATGATAACAACACTAACGTAAGGGAAAATGGACAGTAATTCTTTTGCAAACCTTAATGATATAGTTAATAGGTTTCTATTAAAGTATAAACTTCCTGCGGAGGATGCTATCATATTCACCGAACACGCTTGCGAATGCTATCGTAAAATAAGGGCAAGGCACTCTGACGCCACTACCACAAGAAAGGCGACGGTTACCTCGTTAGGTATAATAGAGATGCCCGATGACTGTATCACGGTCATTGACGTTATGATACCCATAAACGGAGAGTGGTGGTCTTCTACCTTAAGAAAACAGATGGTCAATACCACTACCATAGTAAATGGCGCAGAGACAAGGGATAGCACAGCCCAAGGTGAGGGTGTTGATATAGACGACCCCAACTACACAACCTACGGGGGGACGGGTGGCGCTAACGACTACTATCACATGGTAGACTACGATGCACGAAGGATATTTTTGGATGGTGTTACTACTGAGTATGTAGTTCTTATTATGACTACTTCGGGTATTAACTTAGACGGAGACACTTTAGTCCCTGAAAAGTGCGTGCCGAGCATTGACGCCTATATGTATTGGAAGAAGGCATGGTGGGATGGATCACCTATGAATGAGAAGATGTACAGGGAGAGAGTATTCAATGACGAAATTCAGGAATTAAGGCTGATTAGTTTTATGCCGAGCGCAAGCCAACTCAGGGATATATTCAATAGCACAACTACACAAGCACCTAAAAGATAGTGGGAGAAATTAAGCAAAATATAAGTTTTGTTGGTGCGGGACTTGATACCGATAGTAATCTCTCGTATATAACTGCGGGAGACGGGCTTATAAGGCGTAACATTCTCATAGGTGAGGATGGCGATAACGGTCGTATTACCAATATGAAGGGTAACGAGGCCGTTACTGTCTCGGTAAACAACGAAGACTATGTGGGTTCTTACCATAACCCCGACACCCGTTACACATATTGGTTAGGCCATGACGCACCTACTTCGACTAATACATTAGTTAAATACCACGTTGACACTAAGGTGGCTACGGTCATCTTTGAGGATACGGCCAATTACTTTGAAATTGACCCCACTCATAAGATGAAGGATTGGGATATGATTGGAGATTTGCTGTTCTTCAATCCCCAAACCAGTGAACCCAAAATGATAAACGTAGTCATGGCTGAGAACTACACTACTTATAGTGCATGGTCAGACTCGGCTACCTATGTCAATGGCGATACAAGACGATACTTCGGGGGTGTTTATACCGCTAACACTAACGTAGCGGCAGCCGAGAGCCCCGCTACTAATCCTGAAAAGTGGGATAGGATTGGAGACTCTTATGACGACTACAATAACCAATTCGACATAGCGTTTAATGTTATTAAGAAGCCCCCAACTGCACCTACATTCGTATATGGCTCAGATAACGACCCTGATGCCCTAACAACTACTGAGTCTCCGATCTTAACAAGGGAGATAAATAACCTCAGAGGTAAGATGTTCAGGTTCGCCTCAAGATATATCTATTTTGATGACTCTAAGTCGGTATATTCGGCATTATCTTCTGTCACCCGACCAATTGATGACGAGCAGTACGATGGTGAGATATTAGAGGACTTAACTACCAACAACAAGCTAACCCTGACGGTTGATTTAGGTCATGCCGCATTGGTTCAGTATGTGGAGATAGTCTTTCAGGAGATTGACGGTGATTGGAAGGTAATGACCACGCTTGATAGGCAAAATCCAGATAACATAGATAATAGTAGTGTTGCCTACGATTTCTACAACGACAAAGCCTACGAAGCGGCAGACAATGACCTTATTGACATCATATACGATGCAGTACCCAAGAAGGCCAACTGTCAAGAGATAATTAACAAGAACATACTTTGCTACGGTGGAGTGACCGAGGGGTTTGATAACATAGACAAGTATGACTTGGATGTGTCTATGTCAGTAGCAGAGTCAGAGGTAGTCGAATCATCTACGCCGCAGACAATAAGGCACGATAACGTCTCCGCAGATTTAGGCAGCGAGCAGGTTAGGCCAACATCTGACCCATGGGAAAACTATGCCACTATTGATGTGTCAGACTTTGGATCATGGGGGCTTACGGCGGGTGATGTTTATAAAATTACCGTTGACGGTCAGACGAACATTGTGACACTTGGCGCTGACGATATTGACACTGTTGCCCACTTATTAGCGGCTATGGCTAATGCTGCCGTCAGTATGGCTCCTATTGTGTGGGCAAGGTCAGACCTTGAGCAGCTATGGATAGGCGCCTACGAGTTCTATCCAAGCATAACCACTTCCATGTTTTATGAACCGTCAGCAGCAACGAGCGACATAAGCAAATATAGTACCTTTAAATCCGGTGCAGTACATCCTTTCTGTATATACTATTATGATGAAGCCCTCAGGCGTGGTGATTCCCAAGTGTCGGAGGACATGAAGGTCTATGTGCCTACGGTGAATGAGTTAGGGGTAAGCACGGTTAATTATAGGGAGAGAATAAGTTGGTCTGTCAATCATACACCCCCAAGTTGGGCTAAGTACTGGAGATGGGGATATGCGGGTAATACTTTATGTAGTTGGTTTGTGCAATACGTTATTACCGACGTAGATGACGCAGATAGTACGGATGCGTTATTTAACAACAAGACCACACTTGACATTACGCCACTTCAGACCTTAAAAACTACTGAGACAGCGGGGTGGAATAAGTTTCCTGAGTCTATTATAGACCCCTACGAGTGGCAGAGGGGCGACAGGGTTAGGGTCATAACCGAGGCATCGGGAGTGAGCTTGGGAGCCCCCATTGTTGGCATATATGATTATGAAATATTAGAGTATGATGATACGTCTAAGAAAATAGTTATACAGTCCACTAATCTAAAGGCTCTGCAAAATGCGGGTGCGGGAACGCTTATAGAATTATATAGACCACTTGCAGTGGGAGAAAAGCTGGTTTACTATGAATTTGGATCATTGATGCCCATAGTTGACGAGTATCATTGGGGAACAACACAGAATCAAACAGTGTCGGTACCTGCAACGGGAACGTTTAGCGAGGGAGACGTGTATTTGATAACAAGAACACCGTCTCAGCCAATAGATACCACTGTGGGATACTTTCACGAGAGCGCATGGTATTCGGACTTCTACCTATCTGAAGAGTGGTCGAAGGGTAAAATAGGGTTTGAGAGCACCTTTGGTGAGGTATATTTGAATATCATCAGATACTCTAACCAATATCTTCAGAATACGAAGGTAAATGGACTCTCTACCTTTGAAGCCTTGTCCTACAAAGAACTCAACGATCTCTACGGAGAGATTAAGTTTATGGTTGAGAGTGGCGACACTCTAAAGGTGTATCAAACTATTAAGTCAGCTTCGATACAGATAGGGCGTACCGAGTACACGGACACTACGGGCTCTACTCAGGTTGTGGCAAGTGACAAGATATTGGGCTCTATAAGGTATTCGTTTACCAACTATGGTACCGTTTATCCAACGAGCATAACCCAAAATAACAGATACATCTACGGCTTCGACATCTTCAACGGAGTAGTATGGAGGGATAGTGCTAATGGACTGTTCCCTATTAGTGGGAGGTACGAGGCCGCTGATGCAGGTGGTGACTATAAGATGCAGACCTACTTCAAGTCTAAGGCTGCGGCATTACTAACGTCAGGCATAAGCAATACCTTAGTTCAGACAGTGTACGATGAGGAGTACAAGATGTTGTACGTGTTATTCTCTGATTCTCTTACTCCGGCTAACAATGATGTGATAGCCTATCACGAGCCGAGCAACAGGTGGATATCTTTTTATGACTTTGTTATTCCCAATACAGATGATCCCCCTTGTTGGGTGCAGTCAATAGGGATGTCGTTTCTGTCGTTTGCTCCTATCGCTGCCGAGTCAACGACTACTGAAGCTGCTACAACCTTAGAAGAAGATAACACATCTTCGGTATGGCGACATAACTCAGACAATGTTGATAGGTGTAGTTTTTATGGTACTACTCAGGATTGCGTGGTACAGATTGTGGCCAACGAAAACGGTGGAGAAGTAAAGATATTGGATAGTTTGGAGATACACAGCAATAAGTTGTGGAGTGCTGTTATAGAGATTCCAGAGAACATAAACTATTACCGAGGAATGTACTCTATAGTACCCAAAACAAGGTTTAGAAAGCGTGAAGGTATCTTAATGTCAGAGTTTATGCGCAATGGATTGACCACATCGGGGGCTATCAGAACCTTGGACTATCTTAATGGAGAGGCACTTAGAGGATATGCCGCTAAGATAACTCTTACCAATGATGACACCACTAAGGTATCGTTGTTGATGGTGAATGTGAACATGAGTAACAGTAAAGTGTGAATTAGTTATCTTTGTTAAAATATATAGTATATGGTACCATTATTGGCAGGCGGACTTATATCGGGCGGACTTAATCTTGCGAAGGGAGTTTTTGGGGCAATACAGGGGATAAGCGCATCCAGGAAACTTAAAAACTTAAAAGCCCCTGCCTATGAGAGACCTGACGAGGCTAATGAACTTCTTGACCTTTACAGGCAGAGGGCATCAGTATCACAACTCCCCGGTCAAGACGCTATGGAGTCTCGTATGGATGCGGGGGTAGCTTCTTCGGTGGGAGCCGCAGAGAGGGTAGCCCCGAGTTCTGTGTCTGCATTAGGGGCGGTTACAGATGTTTATGGTAAAAAACAAGATGCGATAAGAGATTTGGCGATAACTTTTGCTGGCTATAAGGCCGACAGACAAGGTGAACTTGGCGGTGCGCTAAAAACCTCAGCCGACTATACCGATAAGGAGTTCGAGATGAATAAGTGGATACCATATCAGACAAAGATGAACGAACTCACATCTCAAAAACAGGAGGGGTTCGCTAATCTCTTTGGTGGGTTAGAGGGCATGGCGTCAACGGCCACTAACCTGATAGGCACTCAGAGTTACTTAGATGTACTGAAGGGATTGGGCAGCGACCCGACGGGAGGCGGATTTGGTCAAACAACCAACACTACTGCTGCACAGACATCGGACTTACAGGGTAATGCCAATAACGCAAGAATACCTAACATATTCAATAGATAATGGCATCATTTGACATCTTATATACGGGCAAGGATTCTGCGGTTAAGATACCCGACTTCGACAAACTTGAAAGGTCAGAGTCTAAGTTCTATGACAATATTGTTAAGGGTCAGGAGCTTAAATATTCAGAGGAGAAGGCTAATGAGGCTGACTTCCTAACGGCTATGAAGACTAACCCCGTACTGTTAATTTCAGATGCTAACAGGCAGAGGCAGGCGGGCGCACTTGAACAATATAACAATGAGTGGGGCTCTAAGTGGGCGAAGCAAGGTAGGCTATCCATGCAAGATAAGATAAAGATGCAGTCCCAAAAGGAGGCATTGACTATGACTCAGAATACCATGCTTGCTGATGAAAAGAGATGGCAAGCCGAGAAGGAGACGATAGATAAGGATATAAGGGGCTTTTACGATAAGAAACAGTTTGAAGACGCCACTAAGCAGTTCTACGAAACAGGCAAGTACCCGAGTTCGGGGCTTGTCGCTGTTCCGCAGGAGTTTGTGTCTCGTTTGCAGAAGATAAAAGGTCATGGTGAATTGAGGACGGTAACGGGCAAGGGTGGATCTACTGTTGATTATGAGTCTAACATGACTCTTGATGAGGCTAAACAGCTTGTAGTATCCGAGTTAATGAGCAACGAAGGGTCTCTAATGAGAGCTGTTAAGGATTTTAATAATCAACCTGACTCTGAGATAGCCAAATACTTTGAGGACAGTAATAATAATGGTATTATAGACCCTGCCGAAAAGAAATCTCAACTTGACGAACCAAAGAACCTAAATAATCCTATTCTAAAGTGGGCTCAGGACTTCTACGGTAATCAGGTAAGGACAGAGAATCCGGGCCCGTCTAAGAGACCTTCGGGATCAGGTAGTGGTAACGGGTTCAGCATAGGTTTCGGTGGTAAGACAATAAAGTATAATCCCGTTGACCCGATAGACACTACGATAGGAGACAGAAAATACAAGCATTGGAACTATGTAAGGCTAACGGGTGATGAAACTAACCCTCAGTATCCTGTATCTTTAAATAAGGCCACGGTGCTTAAGAATACGGGGAGTGGCACGTTAAATAGGAATACTACGATACAAGATGCTACGTTAACTGGATTTGGGTTAACCCCATCGGGCGATGTAGAAGTAACGTTCTTAGTGCCTACCGATAATTGGACAAAGATAGGCTTAGGCAAGGGGTCTGAATTATCTATACCCATTAGTGAAGCGCCTGAGTACGGAGAGATAACCGTTAAATATGAAGGCAAGAACGTTAAGTTAAAAGACTTAGCAGGGACAAAACAGACCCAAACCAGCAAACCTAAATTATATTAGGATGGACGACAAATTAAAGACATTATATAACAACCTTAGTGGCTCCTATGACCTTCCTGATTACGAGACATTCGCTCTTGATATGCAGGATAGTGTTAAGTCAAAGAAACTCTATGACAATCTTGTAGACTCTTATGATCTACCCGACTATGATACGTTCGTGGGGGACATGGGGCTTAAAAAAAAAGACCAAACTTTTTTGCCTACTCCGGGAAACTTGCAAAAAGATTTTCAGGAGCGGCCAGAAGATTTTTCAGTAGTTCCTTCACCATCACCATCCGATAAACGAGATACGTCCGTTGGTGGTGACCTCTTAAGAACTCTAAAATCCACTTCACTTAAAGCATTAGGTGGCATAGCCGGACTTCCTGAGTTAGCCGATAGAACTATTGATAGGATATTCATGTATCCCATTGCTAAGGCAATGTCTCCTGATGCAACTGATGAGCAGATACAGATAGGTCTTGACACTATGAGCGAAGGTACGTTTATGGGTTCACAGTTAGAGGCAGTGTCCAATGTAGGAGAAGGTATACAAACCAAGCTAAATAAGGTCGCACAGCGTACCGATGCCCGCATGAAGCAAATTGAGGGAGGTATCATTGAGAATTTTAAGAGTGGTAACGTTGGTGAGGGCTTTGAGCAGTTGGCAAGAGGAGTGGTTGGTACTATTCCTTATCTTGCAGAGGTAGCAGCTACCGCAGGGGCGGGTACTCCCGCAGTTCTGTCTACCATTGGGGCGACCGCTGCATCACAGCAGTACGGAGACATCAAGGGCAGAGAAGACCTTAGTGAGGGGAAAAAGATACTGAACAGTTGGATGTATGGAGGGTTTGAGGCCACAGGGGAACTCGTTACCGCAGGTATATTAAATAGAACGTTCAGGGCTGTACGTGGGGCAGGTAAAGACGTACCCAAAGAGGTTATTGATAATATGGCTAAGTCCATAGCTAAGAAGTTCGGTTTAGTTGCTAAGGAGGGAACAGAAGAGGCGGGATCAGAGATGGCTACCCAAATAGGACAGAACCTTACGGCTATGGCTACGGGCGAAGACCCTAACAGAAGGCTCTTTGATGGAGTATGGGATGCAGGCCTGATTGGATTTATCCCCGGTGCTGGCTTTGGTTCTATACAGGCTGCCGTAGGTGGCCGTGCCGTTGCTACACAGAAAGAGGTAGATAAGGTTAATGAGAGCCACGAGAAACAGGCTACTATAATAGAACAGATAGAAACATCTGAGACTCCCGCAGCAAAAGAAGCCTTAGAGGGCGAACTCGCAAGACTCAAAGACGAAGAGTATGCCGTCATAGATAAAAATATTGAGATAGCACAGGGACTTACCGATGAGGCTAAAATAGAAGCCGGTAAGTTACAAGCGGCAAGGACTGAGTTGCAGTCTAAGTTAGAGAGTGGGGAGATTGCTGAAGAAGAAATACCCACCATCGAGGAGTCTGTTAAGAGTATTGATAAGCAGATTGAGGAGATAAGAACTGCCCCCGAAAGTCAGGTAGTTGTAGAACCGGAGGCCGAGGTAGTCCCCGAACCTGTTGCTGAAGCTAAGGCTGAAGAAGAAGCTAAGGCTGAACCCTTAAAAACTAAAGAAGAGATTACCGCCATTAGTGACAGAATGGGCGAGATAGAAAAGATTGCGGGAGCGGAGGGGTATAGGTTTGAGATAGAGCAGGATGCCGACCCCGACATGACTACCGTAAATGTCTTTACGGGAACTAATCAGCAGATAGGCGTAGATGAGTTACACGAGGGCATAAAAGAACTGCACGATGAATACACTGAACTCGTCCACGAATGGGGAATATCGGCAGAGTTAGAAGAGCCAACTGTTGCAGAAACAGCACAAATTGAGGCTAAGGCCGAGGAAGCCCCTATGGTGGAAGAAACGGCACAACCCGAAACCACAGAACCTAAACCTAAAGTATCTATTGGTGAAAAGACTCCTGCCACTAAGGCTGAACGTAAAGTATTAGGCATAAAATCAGAGACAGCCTTTACTACCCCTATTATGCAGGGTGAAACAGAGATAGGCAAAGTTACAGTAGAGGATACCGATGAGGGGTGGAGGATAAAGTGGATAGACACTGACGGAGCTCGCATAAAAGACCCTACTACAAGGGGTACGGGTAGAGAGGCCATGAGGCTAATTAATGCCGAAGCACAGAAGGTGGGCAAGGTTGTAATATCCGATGTAGTGGGTAAAACGTCCGATCAGGCTACGAAGGCATGGGATAAACTTGTTGAATCGGGCGATGCAGAAAAGGTTGGCGAGGGGTATAGGTTTATACCACAAACTACTGAATCTATAGAACCTAAAGTAATATCTCAGAATCTTGGTATAAACTACATAGGAGAGACCGAGGGCTTAGAAAACTACTCTACTGAGGTAAACGGTGAGACCTATAACTTCACCACTAAGACGGGGGCTACTGAAGGCGAAGTGGCTAAACTCAGGGATGAGATAGTTAGAAATGCCACAGAGAGACCGAGTAACATAGAGGAAACTATACGAAAGATAGAAGATGCGGCTAAGGCCGAATCCACAGAACCTAAACTACCTGAACCTCCTATTGAGGAAGCTAAGGTAGAAGAGAAAGAGCCTACACGTAAATATGAGATAGGTAGAAAAGTAGTTGAGGATAGCACTCTCCCTGATGAGGTTAAGTCAGACCTATTAGAGAGAGGAATAGAATATGTCCCAAGGGGAAGAAAATACACCGATGCAGAAGCTAATGAACTTGTGTCTCTTTACGAAGGAGTAGAAGGAGGGTTGGATAAGTTAGCTTCAGTGGTTTACAACCTATCCAACGATATCTTGCCGGATACGAGAACTGTTCTTAATGTTTACATAGCTGACAGGTACTCTAAGCAGTTGAATGACGCCACAACCACAGAAGATAGACTAAAAATAAGGACTAAATTGGCCGATGCTTTTGTTTTTGGTCAGGAGCAGGCTAAGATAGCAGGTCAATGGGTAGAGAGCCAAAAAAAGTGGAAGGATATATTAGCAAGAGACCCCGAAGCTGTTATTGTTATTAAGCGTAGGGCACAGTCTAAGGACAACGACATTGCATTAGAACCACTTAAAGAAGATGTAAAGACTGCCAAACAGATGCTCGATGAGCTCCTTAACACGGATGAGTTCAAACAAATCATTGAGCAGAAGGTAGGCGAAGAAATAAACAAGATAGGCACTAAGAAGTTCGGGGCTACGGACAAGAAGAAGATAGATGACTTCTTTGACTCCTTACTTATCAAGACCGACAAAGCCTTTGATGCTACCGTTGGTATCCCTATTGCCGTTTACAACGGGGCCATGCTGACCATAAAGAAAGCTGTTTTAACGGGGGTGGACTTGGTTAACGCCATAGCGCAGGCCGTTGATTACATAGATAAGTGGTATAAGGAAAACTATGCCAAGGGCACTATCCCTTCTCCTGATTGGAATAAGGATGACTACTCTGCCCAAATGAGGGAGGTGCTAAAACCCTTAACCAAGAAGGTAAAGAAAATTAAGTTTAAGATACCCAAGAGTGCAGAGCAATCCATAGTAGATAAGATATATGCTAAGATGGAGGTTGCATCCAAGCCTCAACTACGGAGACTTATTCAGGGTTACGTTGCTGAATTGGAAGAGAGTGGCGTTGTTACAGAACAGAAGTTTAAGGACATCTTTGCAAGGGCTATTGGGTTAGATGTTCTCTCGGTAGAGGATGAACAGGTTATAAGGTTAGCCGGACAAAGCATTAATCATGCCCGCAAGAAGGCCGACAGGCTTATGGAGAAGTTCAGCGAATATCTCCAAGAGGCACAGTCCGAAAAGCCCGACAAGGCTAAGTTAGCCCAAATAGAAAAGGACATTGAAATAGCCAAGGCCGAAGCCAAGAAGTCAAGGTTAAGTGCTCAGAGGGCAGCTAAGAAGTTAGATGATATATTAGCAGAAGAATCTACTCTTGGACAGACTGTTATGAAACTTGTCCAAGCCGGTTTGCTTACCCCGATATCATTGGTGTCTAACATCGTTGGTAACATATCATTCCTTCCGTTCAGGGGGCAGGCCGCAATGGCTGCCTCAGCTTTAGATGCCTTAGTTTACGGTCTATCCAAAGCCTATACACCTATTATTAAGAGAATAGATGTTACCAAGAACCCAAGGCTCGCAAGAATACTCAAAGGGCTACCCGAGCCTAAGAGGGTTTATAACAACTTTGCTTATGCAAGAGGTTATGGTAGGGGTTTTGTTCGTGGTGGCATTGAAGGATTAAGAGGTTTGGTCGAAGGACAGTCGCCAGAGGACTTACAGAAAAGGGAGATATCCAAAGGACTTGAACCTATAAAAGCATTACTAAGATTCAGGGATACGCTTAAAGGCAAAGAACAACTTAAGTTTGATAGGTTCTTCTCTGATATGTTAGAGATGTTGCCCGCAGGGTACATGGGTGAGGCAATGTTCCGTGCCCTTAACTTGGGTGACAAGCCGTTCCGTAGGGCAGCAGAGAACGCAAGGCTATATGAGATAGCATCCCTTAAGGGTCTGTCGGGGAAGCAAAGAGAGCAGTTCTTAATGAATCCCGATGCCGAGTCTATGTCTGAAGCAAAAAAGGCGGGGGACATTGCCGTATATCAAGAGGATAGCATAATATCTAATTGGATTAGGAACTTAGATACCTATCTTAAGCGTCAGGGGGCAGACGACAAGGGTAAGGAAATATCTATAATAGTTAAGGCTATGGTTTATCTGCTCAGAACCACGTCGGCACCTTACATTAAAACACCTATAAACCTTGCTAACGAAGCTATTGAATATGCTACTCCACTATACTCATTAGGACGTGGCATTGAGAGGGTAACAAAGGGTGACAGGCGAGGGGCTCTTGACTACTTCGGCAAAACAATAGTGGGATTAGAAATACTTGCTATTGGGTCGTGGCTAATCAGGGAAGCATTACTTACATCTCCCCCCGATGATGACGAAAAGGTGCGTCAGGCACAGTTCGAGGGTCGTGGTGCTTACAGATTAAACATCTCTGCATTATGGCGTAGGCTTGGCGGGGGAACGAGTGAGTGGAAAGACGGAGACCGAAATTGGAGCATACAGAGGTTTGGGGTATTGTCTATGATACTCATGGGTATAGCCAAGGCATATAAAGACACCCCCGTAAAGGAAATGGATGAACTTGGCATGATACAGAGGAACATAGCGATGATGCCATCTATTATGGCAGGTTCTCTTGACCAAGCCTTCCTGTCGGGGACATCTACTGCACTGCAAGCCATCTTAGAGGGTGGCCCGTCAATGGATACATGGTTGGTGAGTTCATCAAGGGCGTTATCGGCAGTTGTTTATCCTAACGTACTTGGTCAGGTTAGCCAAACATTCTTTGACGACAACTATATTAAGGAGGTTAAAAATATGTATGACGAGGAGAAGGCTCTTGGTCAGCAGATTAAAAATACCTTTAAGGATAGAATGTTCATGGGCAAAGACCTACCTAACAAGATCAGCGTGTGGGGCGAACCCGTATTGAGGGTTCCCGAAGGTCGTAACTGGCCGTATATGCTGTTCGATACCCGCAAGGAGGTTAAGTATCAGAAGTCATCCTTTGGCGTGAAGATGTGGGAGTTCTATGATAGGTATAGGTTTATAGACGAAGACAGGGCTAAGGTAATATTACCTTCACCTCCGAGTGCAAAGACTGACGTGGGATGGGATAGCAGAAACATGACCTCGCAGGAGGTAGAACAACTGCTTATGAATGTAGGCCGTAGGCGTAAGTCTTATGTAGAATACTTTATGAACTCAGCCGAGTGGGAGGCAATGTCAGAGGAGGAGAGAATAGATGAACTTCAAATCATCTATCGTGAGGCCGCATCTCAGGTTAAGGCTCAGATGTTTATGCTTGACATTTTACAGAAGGGCTATCCCGATGCGTGGAAGGTTATCTATGACAATGGACTAATACCCGTACCAACTAAGACCGTTAAGATAAAGGCCGGAGAACGGATTATTACACTTGAAGGTGAAGATGCTGCTGAATACTACGATATGGTTCAGAGATACTTTGGTGAAATGGCTGATGGTAACATAACGTGGGCTAAGGGAGCCAAGTTGTCAGAGGACGAACTGATGTCTCTCACTGAATCACTAAATAGTATGTGGTTAGGTGCGAAACAGATGGCTAACGGTGACTATTTGGCTAAGGACTAATCCAAATAACATAAAATTATAGATTGATTATCTTTGTAAAAACATATTAAAAATGAGTGAATACAGATCAAGCGGAAGAGTAGCATCATTAATATTGGATGATGTCTATGAAAGAGATATAACGATATTAGACTTCTGTCCGCTTACGGACTCAGTTTTCAACGACGGCACGGCCAAGAACACTGCCCTCAGGGATCAGATGATGAGGAATGGCTTTTACGTCAAGCCCAACACCGATGGCGACCTCTACGTTATTACCGTAAAAGCCTACGAGGATAACAAATTTTCGTTTACGGGACTACAAGCGGTGAACCTTAACGGCAAGGCCGGAGTATGGGAGCCTGTATTGGTTGTTAAGGTGTTCTCACAGATGGCATCTACCACTACCACTGACAGCGAGGGCGAAGTATGGTTCTCTAACTCTGCATCTGACTTCATAAACATAGGACTCTCAAGATCATAGTCTCAATTATTATAACCTATCACGGAGAGGGGCTACCCTTTCTTATGACGTGCCTCAACCAAATACGAGGCACTTCTGTTGTTGATGAGATTATAGTAGTAGACGACCGTTCAGAGATACCCCTACCTGAAATAGAGGGGGTAAGAGTAATAAGGAATATAACTAACGTAGGTGTAGGGGCATCATTTGATGTAGGAGTAGAAGCAGCAAGAGGAGATAACATTATCCTTACAGCCTGCGACATGAGGTTTGCGGATAATAATTGGTTAAGTTTGTTGGTTTCGGATATAGAGGCTAATCCAAAGAGCCTAATCTGTACTTCTTGTGTGGTATTAGGTGAGGCAGATCAACAGATAAGACCCGATAGAAAGAAAAGCTACGGAGCAACTATACTGTTCTACCACGACCGCAAAACCAACCCTAAAAAGCACCGCAAATTCAGGGGCATAATAGAGGCACAATGGTATCCCAAGCAGAAAGAAACTATTTACCAAATACCCTGTATTTTAGGTGCGTGTTATGGCGTTAAGAAGTCATGGTATCAGCACATTGACGGCTTTTGGGGACACCGGAAGTGGGGTACGTTAGAGCCTTACATTAGTTTAAAAAGTTGGATGTTTGGCGGTAGCTGTCTGATAGACCCACGTATTGAGACAGGGCACATCTTCAAACGTGCAGGAGCTCACGGAGTTGTGCAAGACGACCTGTATGTCAATAAGATGATAGTGTCTAAGCTGCTGTTCCCTGATAGCGATAAGATGATAAGGTTTTTGGGCAACAACGCTTCAGTTCAGAGGGCTACGACGATAGTCAAATCCATAGAACATAACCTATTGTTAAAGAGAGAAGGGTATAGGGAGAAGACTGTTTATCCTATTGAGTCTTTTGTTGAGAGGTGGGGCATTGACTTCAACGACAGAAATCCATAATTTTCTGTTTTGAGTATCTTTGTGAGCATAAAGCAAAGGTAATGCAGTTAACATTAACAAGCCGTCATACAAAAATTGTAGAGTTTACACGGGTTGGTATTAACCCCAAGGTGTTTGGGTTATCAAGCACTCATCCTGTTATATTACCATCGTTTGCGAGTGCAAGAATAGACAATGCCACACCTAACATTATCACGTTAACATATAATGCTCCGCTTGATGAATTATATGACCCTGATACGTCATACTATAGCGTTACGGCTAACTATGTTATGGAAACTAACGTCGTTGGGTCAACCGTTGTATTAACGTGTCTGCTTAGCTATGCCTATGGGCAGGTTGTGGCCGTTAGTTATTACCCGCTGCCCGATGCCCAACGGCTATTGGGCGCTAACGGACTTTATGCGGCTGGTTTTATAGATAAACACGTTGCCAACAATATATTACCCACAACAGTTACCGTAGACAGCACAATTATTACCGTAGATAGCGGGACAATAACATCTGATAGAATATGAAAAAGCTACTGACATTATTAATATTACTACTGGTTGGAGTTACCTCTTATGGGCAGCTTGATTCCGTAAACATAGGGACAGCCGCTAATGCGGGTAATGGTGATCCGCTAAGAACAGCAATGATAAAGCTAAATGCAGGGATAAATCAACAGAATTATCTTAACCTACACCTGCTATTGCCCGCCGAGGTCGCAATACTTGACGGAGCATTGGTCTCAACCACAGAACTTAACCGATTAGTTGGTGTAACATCTGGAATACAGACACAGATAAACCTTAAGGCTAATATAACATCTCCTACATTCCTTACATCTGTAATTCTTCCCGCCACTACTTACTTCCCTGCATTGGGAGTGATGAGTTTTAACTCCGGTGACGTTACCTTAACTCATGGGTCTAACCTACTTACCTTAGACGGGGGCGACCTTGCCTTGGGAACAAATAATATCACCCTCACGGGCTCCCTGGGCGCAACCGGGGGCAGAATACTGAAGGGGTGGATGACTAACTTAGAGATTACCAACCTGCCTACTATAAACGGGGGCACTCTTGCAACTGCACTTGGACTTAATGTGTCTAATTGGAATACGGCATATAGTTGGGTAAGCACCAATGGGGCTAATGCTGTTACCGCATACGGGTGGGGCGACCATGCGGGTCTTTACCTCCCACTTGCAGGTACCGCTGCTGCGGTTACGGGTTTTACCCCCGCATCGGGGTCGTTAACGTTATCGGGGGCAGATGCTATTACCCTTTCAACTACGGCTGTTACAAGCGTTACCCTTCCCACATCGGGAACACTGGCTACAACCCAAAACATAAACGATAGCTTAGATGTTTATATGGCTGCCGCCGCTACGGGGGTGGCTTTGGAAGATAGCACAACTGTATATGTTACTCCGACACAGTTAAGCGACAGCCTTGCATTAATCTCATCAGTAACCGGATATGAGCCTGATAGTATCATTGTTAGCACAGGTGATGCTATATTGTATAGTGGGCCAGATACATTAAATCCATACATACCCTATGCTGACAGGGAGTTAGGGTTAGCCCTTGCCGATTCTACGGGGACAACATCGGGCACCTATGCTACGGGTAGTGACTATTTAAGAGGCATTTATTCTACCAAAAATACTGGTACGGTGACGGATAACGTTGGTATTACGGCAGCCATGTTACATAGGTTTATATGTTACTCTGAGGCTGCTGCTACGGACATTACCGCTGATCCGCAGATAGCCAATGGAACACAAGGACAAATTATAACCATTATAGGATTCTCTGATGCTAACTCTCTTACATTAGATGATGGTGCAGGGCTACGGCTGTCCGGGCAAATGGTGTTAGGGATTAGTGATAGTATTACATTAATGTATGAGACTACGATAGGGGACTGGATAGAAATTTCGAGGACAAACAACTGAGGATGAAAAATATACTAACCACGCTTTTACTATGTATTTCCCTTGTTGTTGGGGCTGCCACCCGATATGTGGCCACAACGGGAAGTGACGCAGCGGCAGGAACAATAGATGCACCGTGGGCAACGTGGCAATATGGGTTCAGTCACATAGTGGCAGGTGATACGTTATATATCAGAGGTGGCACCTATCAACCCACAGGCACATCGGCAGGAACACCGTTCAGTACCGAGTATTGGGGTGGAGTGGCAATTAGGAACACTGACGGCACGGCCTTGAATAGAATTGTGGTAATGAACTATCCGAGTGAAAAGCCCATACTTGATGGAACAAACATAACGGCGGCACAAGGCTCCATTGGTAGCAGATTTGGAATCATAATGCGCAACTGTGAGTATTGGCACATTAAGGGACTTGAGGTAACGGGGGTGTTGCAATTCCCAACTGAGCTTGGCGTTGGGGGAATAAGGCTCATGGAGGACTGTAACCATAATATTCTTGAACAGATAGTATCTCACGATAACGGGGGTTCTGGAATTACGTTAGTTTATGACTGTACCGATAATCTTATCTTAAATTGTGACAGCTATAATAACATAGACCCATATTCAACCCCTACCGCATATAATAATAGCGACGGCATAGAAATAGCCGAGATAGCAGTGGGCATGACAAATACCGTTAGGGGCTGTAGGATGTGGGGAAACTGTGATGACGGTATGGACTTGTTTGATAACGAGGGCATTGTGGTCATTGATAGTTGTTGGGCATTTTATAATAGTAAGCCCGCAGGCCCATACGACGCCAACGGCTTTAAGTTGGGAAGAACCAACAATACACATGGAACCGTACGAAGGGTTATTACTAACTCGATAGCGGTAGGCAATCAGGCTGATGGGTTTACCACCGGGGGTGATGCTTATTGTGATATGGATATGTTTAACAATACAGCAATAGCTAATAAGTATGGGTTTATGTTTTATTTAACAACCCCTGCCGACTGTGGTACCATTACAGTTAGAAATAACATAGGATATAATAATGTTGACAACTTCAGGCATAAGTATGCCCCGATGGTTGTTGACCACAATAGTTACGATAGCGACTTTCAGACCGATGGGCCCGGGATATCTGCTGCCGACTTTGTTACCGTAGATACTCTTGGATTAAGATACTCAAGAAAGTCCGGTGGATACCTGCCGGACATTTCCTTCGCAACATTGGATGCTACATCCGACATGATAAATGCTGGAGTAGACGTGGGGATAGCCTACGACAGTGATGCACCCGACCTTGGCTATATAGAATATGTGTCAGAGGCACCGCCTGCATCTCCCCTTGTTTCAACAACCACGCCATATAATGTAAGCATAAGAAATGGCACAGGAGGGGGAACTGTCACCTATGACGGAGGGGGAAGTATAACAGACAGGGGGATTTGTTGGAGTACTTCTGCTGATCCCGAAACAACCGATAATAGCATAAGTAGTGGGACGGGATTGGGATCGTTTACCGCAGCCATAACCGGATTAGCAGCCAATACCACGTATCACATAAGAGCCTTTGCTACCAATGAAGTGGCAACATCTTATGGTGCAGATGTGGAGTTTACAACGCCTGTATCTGCAAGCTACCGATCAGTTGGAGGTAAGATTTTGTTTATCGGACATAAAGTTTCGAGTAATGTGGCGAGGATACCCGTTTTTCCACAGATACTTACGGGTACAACGGATGGATATGTTACCAATGTGGGAAGCGTAGCCGTTACAATGCCCACGGGGGTTGCGGCAGGGGACTTGATACTGGTCTTTATTGGCAACAGATATGGCTCAGTATTAGCAGTCAACACGGGGGTGAGTGGAAACAACTGGAATATAGAACATCAGACCGTTGCAACGGACAATCCTACGGCTGCTATAATATGGAAGATAGCCGAGGCATCTAACGCACTAACGCTTACTATTACCCCAAACGGAAACTGCAACTATGTAGCATATAGAATATCAGATTTTAACGCCGCAGACCCACTAACCGTTACGGCAGGAGAGATAACCGTAGCGACCAATTTTGACCCTCCGGCTAATCAGGGCGCATACGGAACCCTTAAATATCTATGGATGGGCTGTGCCTATTCTGCTAACGCCTCAGCAACAGTAGCCCCCACTGACTTTGGTGATCTATACGTCAATGACTATAATGGTGACAGTCAAAGTGTGGCATGGAGGGAGTACGAATATGGTAGCAGTTATGATCCGGGGGCGTTTACGTCACCCGGGGGAACGTACATTGCTCTCACCTGTATAATTAACCCTATCGAATGAAGAAGCTAATTACTATACTATTATTTATGTCCCTTGGATTTGCCGTAGCAGCACAGGCGGTGGTTACAATCGAGGGGAAGGACACCACCATAACCGGAGCCGGGGGCTATGCTATTACACGAACGTCGGCTATACTCCTTAGGTTCTTAAATAACATAGTCCTATACACCTACACAGAAGACCCTATAGTTAACTGTGGAACGAACGACTACACCATAGGGCAATCCACAAACCTAAACGATGCCGTTATTAAGGGCAATAGGGTTACGTGGACATCTGCAACTGAGACGGGAAGCACGCATGGTCTGATGGCGGGGTATAACACTGGCTATGATATTGCATACAACTATATTGACTCAACTCAGTATGGAGTGACACACGAAGGTGGATATCCCAACCACACGTCAATGGACAACTCCACGGGAGGTATCTATTACAACATATTTAAAAACAATAACTTCAGCGTCATTGAAAAGGGGTATGCAGGTACACGTATTTATAATAACACCTTCTACACCAATAAGAACGAGTTTTCAACGTTTATAGGGATTAAGGAGTCAGATACAGGGGGTATAACAGAACCATATCCGGTAACCAGTGGCACTAAAGTCTTTAACAACATCTTCTATAATGATGGCACAACTGCATTTCACGCCATATCAGTGGGCGAAGCCACAGACGACACCCCAGAGGAGATGGATACGGTTGGGCTTGAAATTGATTACAACATTTATTTTTATGAAAATAGCGCTAATAACGAGCCAACCTTCGAGTTTAACGGAGACAGTAAGACGTGGACGGAATGGAGGGCGTTAGGCTATGACGAACACTCTGTTATACTTGATCCTCAGTTTGTAGACTTCATAGACCTTGTTCCTGCATCCAAAGACCTAATTGATATAGGCACTAACTTGGGCACTGAGTTTGATGATGGTCTTTCGACTACAGCAACGTGGGTTGCAGGCGTTACCCCTACGACTGAAGTTCAGGGTGACTTATGGCAAGTGGGGGCAAGGGTATATGAAACAGACGTAATATACTCAGCAACCTATTATGTGTCAACCACGGGGAGCGACGATAACCCCGGCACCTACGCACTACCATGGGCTACTTGGGGCGAGGCATTCAACTCTGCCTCGGTACAACCCGGAGATACCGTTTACTTCAGGGGCGGTGTTTACTCAATGACATCCGATAACCTTGCCTATCCTTATAGTGAAGGATCGGGGTATAACGTAGGTCGTGACGGCACAATAGGGGACACCATAAGGTATTGGGCCTACCCGGGCGAAACACCTATATTAGACTGTGACAACATTAGCTTAGCAAGTGGGTCTAATAGGGGCATTAACGGTAACGATATAAACTATGTTCACTTTAAAGGACTAACGGTTAGGAACGTTAATCAATCTGCGGCAGGGAATAGCACCTATGGGTGGATAATAAACGGGGACAACTTAAAGGTTGAAAACTGTGAGGTATATAATACCGGAGGTAGGGGGTTTTACTCTACGGGTCATGAGGTATATTACCTAAACTGTGACTCACATCATAACTGCGACTCACTCACAGCGGCACTCCCGGGTAATGATGGTGTGGGATTTCAGAACACCGACCTTACAAATGCTGATGGCAGTATTTACTATTGGAATTGCAGGGCATGGATGAATGGTGACCAAGGCTTTTCTGCTGTTTCAATAGGCTACTTAGAGTTTGACGGATGTTGGTCGTTTAATAATGGACTTTATCAGGGTGAGGGACATGGGTTTAAAATGGGTGCTGTAGGGCTTGAGGGTGAACAGCCTGAGTTTGGCCCGCTGAAGAGAAAGTATACAAACAACGTTGCCGCATTCAATAGGGCTAATGGATGGACAACCAACGACAACACAAGCTATCTGGCCAGAACCATGTATGTCTATAACAACATTGCTTACCACAATGGCTACCCTACGGGATGGGGAGGATTGGCTGCGGGGTTTGTTATTTACAATACGGCTTCGATTGATGCCGAAGAGTTAGACCGCACCTACCACAATAACATTGCCTACGGCAACGAAGATGGCGACACCTTTATTCCCGCCGGGGCTTTATATACCCACTCCAACAACTCATGGGACTTAAGCGTAACCGTTTCTGACGCTGACTTTGTGTCAGTGGACAGTACGGGAATAACAGCAGCAAGACAAGCAGATGGGTCACTCCCTGCTAATGATTGTTTTACTGACTTTCTGCAATTAGCTACTGGTAGCGAGCTAATTGACGTTGGGGTTAACGTTTCTATACCCTACAACGGCGTAGCCCCCGACCTTGGCCCGTTCGAGACTACTGATGCAGGCACCCCAACAAGCATAACGCCATTAAAATATGGCAATAAGTTCCTAAAAAGTGGAGAAATATTCTTAAAGAGATGAGAAAACACTGGATGTTGATAGTATCATTTTTCTGTTTAAGTTTGTTGGTTTGGTCACAAAAGATTAACTATGACAGAATAGTCATGTATCCTAACCCATGCCATGACTACCTAAATGTCAAGTCTGACACACTTTTACCCGCTATCCTTGAAATTTATACCTTTGAGGGAAAGTTAGTAATGATAAAAAAGATAGAAGAGGGACAGATGGAAGTGAGAATTGATGTTACTACCTTAAAGCCGGGATCATATATAATAACATTTAAAAATAAATAATAATGGAACACTACTCACTTTTACTTGGATACATCCCCGCTACGATGTTTATCGCAATGGTATTATTCGCAGCGATTGGGGTTAGCATTAGGCTACTGATTGATGCTGTTGGCAGGAACCAAAACTCCCCTGCTACTCCTTATAAGTTTTCCATTCTATTTCTGCTTAGGGATAACTGGAAGACCATTCTCCTGACCTTCATTGCAATACTTGTTGTGCTGAGGTTTGCAGCTTCAATCTTTGATGAGCAGTTTACTGCCGAAAACTTAGACCTGCCCGCCACGAAGGAGAAGTGGCTGTTTGGTAGCCTTATGGTAGGCATAGCCTTCAACCACGTAATTCAGATATTAAAAGAAAAGTCTGACTTGCTGAAGGTTAAAAGATGAAGGGTCTCTTTAAATACATGGGGTACTTTCTCTCTGCCTGTGCAGTAGTGACTGTTATATTTACGTGGGGCGTAAACCATGAACGTAAAGTAGTAAAAGACACATCTGTTTCTAATAAGGTAGACAGGCTAATCGAGTCCGACTCTCTCCGTAATGTTCAGATGATATACTTTCAGGCGTCGGTAATGGATAGTATATCACACATATCCCACCAACTAAGGAGACAGAAAGATGAGTTTCAAAAGACAAAGGTATCCTTAGACAACCTGAGAATTTATATGATAAACAATGCTGCCACTAAAGAGGATATGGTGGAGGTGTTAAACATCTGGGACATAAAAAAAAACTTGAATTTCAACGGGACAGCATTAAGGTAGTAGAATTTTTAAAGCAATATAATCCATCCATATCAGTCAAAAAAATAAAAGATGAGTAGGATAACATTAGAGAAGATACTTAGCGGGAATTTCAAAAGCTATAAAGTAGACACGGGCAACATGAACCTCACCATTGATGATTTGGTGACAATAAAGAGAATAATGGATCGCAACTCGGAGTCCGATGCAGAGGAAAGGGAGAAGGAAAGAGACGACCTGATAAAACAATTAGTAGAGGTACTAAAGCCGTTCTTTACTAAGTTTGAGGATATGCAGATTGATATTGATAAAGTCAAATCTAAGTCTAACGACCATGAGGATAGGCTTACTATTATAGAGGGTAAGGTAGAAAATATCGAAAAGATTTTGAAAGTTGCATAGGAATACCTATCTTTGTAGCTGAAACCAACAAACATAAAAGATGAAAGAAAGAATTAAATTGTGGTTCGCAAAGCAGAAGGCTGCAATAGGTCTATGGTTTACAAACGTAGGGCTGAAGATAACAGACCTTTTCGACACGCCTCTCTTCACGGGCTTTATGACGCTACTCATAGCCCTGTTCTGCCTCGGTGCTCCGGGTTATGGTGCGTTTTTGGCATTTGTTTACTTCGCTCTGTGGGTGTTCCTTGCAGACAAGAGGAGTTTTGATAAACGACTGTAAAAATGGGCGCGCGATAAACCTTATTATGACACTGGTGATAGTCCTTGGGTTGTTAGTACTCGGGACTTCGCTATTTAAAGAGGATAAGTATGAGTAGAGAGCTATTGCTTGAGAGAAAGTTTATGAAAGATGCCTACACAATAGGCAAACTTTCCGTTGATGACGAGCCGTACTGTGACACCTTAGAGGATAAGGTCAGGGATTTTAATCATGACGGAGACCTCAATGATGAAGGAGAGAAGAAGGTATATGGTGAAACAGCCATACCCTTTGGCAGGTATCGCATAACGGTAACATACAGCCCTAAGTTTAAGCGCAAGGTGCCACTATTGATGAGCGTGCCTCACTTTGAGGGCATAAGGATTCATGCTGCAAATTGGCCCACTCAGTTAAGCGGGTGCATAGCTGTAGGAGAAAACAAGGTCAAGGGAGGGTTGATTAACAGCCGTCAATATGAGAGAGAACTAACGGGGTGGTTGGATATGTGGCAGTCTGCCGGAGAAGATTTATTCATAACAATTATTTGAGATGGAACTAAAGATTAAGAAAGTATATGTTTTTGTGGCTCTATTAGCCATATTTGCCCTTATCTTTATCGGGGGCAGGATAAGCGTCACCCGGCAGTTAAGAGCGGCTAATGCGGTACTTAGTGCAGCCGAAACGACGATTCAACAGTATGAGGTAACTATTGCGGGACAAAAACAGCAGGTTACTGAGTTAAAACAGATAGTAACGGATAAGCAGACAGCCATAGAACTTAACCTAATAGAGAAGGATAAGTGGAAGAAACTCTACTATAAGACTATTGAGAGTAACACCGAACTAACTGCTCGGGTGTCTATCTTAATAGACTCTATAAAGGCTATCAAACCCGAGATCATTTACATTACCACTGATCCCGAGGTAGATTCTATTCCCTGTGTGGTTATACCTTATGATTGGGTTTACTCTGACAAGTATGTTAAGGCCGTTGGTCACGTGGATCGTCAGGCGCAAACTTCTTTGAGTTTAGAGATGCCCGTAGACTTCGATGTAGTAATAGGTAATAAGAAGAAAGGGGGCATCCCAACAGTTAGTATATTGGAGGATAACCCCTATCTATATGTTACTAAGATTAAATCGGTAAAGGTCGTAGACAATAAATGGTATCAAAGCCGTTGGGTGCCCTTTATTGCAGGATTCGGCGGTGCTATGGCTGTGTTTTTTCTGTTGAAGTAAACATCTCTGAAAAATCGTTTTCTGGTATCTCTATTGACCTTACATCGGCCCCGCATACGGGGCAATGATTAACTCGTATCCTTTGTTCCTCATTGTCATATAAACATGGCATCAAAAATACCTTTCCTCCCTTACCATCAAGGTAAGAAAACCATGCGAACCGAATCGCTATCTTTGGGAAATAATTACAGCAGTATTTCATTTTTCTCGTGTGCTAAATTCCATTGTTTCATGTGTCTTAGATAATCGGAATATCATTATATCCCACTCCTCCTTGCCTAATCTCACAGTAGCGAATAGCTCACGTGGAGATAGTCTAACTATATAAACCAAGCAGCTATTTCTATGACCCACATCAAGTCTGGCAATATCACCCACTTTTAGGTTTTGTTTATTGTATTCCATTTTTCTTCTATTTACGGCTTTTAATTAAAAGCTAAGCCACCCTCGCATTCTCTGATGTTTGATATAATGTATCTATGACGATTAGCAATTCATCCATTTTCCCGAGGTCTCTTTCAAGTTCCTCCTCTGCTAATTGTTTTACCCAAGCCTTAGCCTCTTTTTTATTATTTGCATGTATAATAAAACTATAGGTTTCATAAGCTCTCCAAGGTGTTCCCCCAGAATTGTCCGTGAAATTAACCGTGCATACGGCATAATAAGTTCTCATTTCTATTTTGCTTTAGTAATTATACCCCCGTTTCAGAGCTGTACCCCATAAGGCCAAACCTCTGATAGTAGAGGGTTGTGATAGCATCTACCCGATTACAGAACTCTGCATCTTCCATTACAGACTCAGCCCTTAGATGTTTGAGTTTTTGCTCTATGAATAGCTTTGCGCCCATATCAACGTCACAATCCTCTACAAGCCTTTCAAACTTACTCAGTTCTTTTAGCTTTACTTTCCGAAGCTGTCGGAACTCCAGTATCTTGTACTGATGGTAGACAACAAAGATTGCAAAGGCTAATAGAGCTAATAACTCTACCCACTGCCAAAATGATAATGTTTTCATAGTTTATGTTTATTGGTTTCAGTGTCAAAGATAAACCAACTTTATGAGAAAGTCAAATAAATTGTGAATTATTTTAAAATAAAAGAGGGAGAACTAACCCCCTCTTCAACCCTAAACACTATGAAAACAAAAGGCCGTTGGTGGGATTGGCTTGCGCTTTGCTACACCCACACTGTTTGTTCTACTACAAACAGGAAAAAAGTTGCTCATCCTATTCTCGCCTTTCGGCTACCCAGCAGATATCCATAAATGGAAGAAGTACTTGCGTCTCAATTTCCGCCACAACTGCCTTAAGAACGTTTACCCTCATTGGGTAGTGCAAATATATAACAAAGATTTGTAATATGCAAACTTATCGCAACAATTTATGCAAAGTTCTTGTCTTTTCTACATCGTCCTTGCAGTAGTCGGCTATCTCCTGATACTTGCCCTCTAAATAATGGTCGTACACATTAGACCCTTCTATCTCTCCCTTGCCCTCCATGCCAAAGAACTTGCAGACATAATCCAATCCCACATATTTATCAATAGTAAGCCTTGTGGTCATTAAGGACATTTCCATTATGTCCTCTATTCTGTCGTGATATTTACGGGTAGGCAAGACCTGTGTCAGCCATGATAGTTTATGTTTGATGGATTTGAGCCTTAACACAGAGTTATCAAAGTTGCGTAGATTAAATCCAACGAACGTAGACACTGACATTTTATCCACTATTTTCTTCTCATATCCCGTTTGTAGGGCGTCACTAAACTGTTCTAATAGTAGCTTTTCATCCAATCCCCATATAACCTTTATCTCCTCGTCCATTATTAGCCCCGACTCTTCAATAGCCCACGCTATGCAGAACACTTGACACTCCCATGGATTTAAGGCTGTCTTACGGAACTCGTTTACTCTCTTCTGATAGATTTCTTCGAGTTCATCTTCACGCTCTGGTGATGCCCACCATGCGTCAATAGTCTCCTGCTTTTTAAGTGTCTTAGGGCACTTAAGGTCTGCCGTTGTTGGTCTTGCTATCTCCCCGTAGTCGGGGTTGGGTAAACTCTCAAGATCAAGGTAGATAAACATGGCTCAGTCGTTAAATTCAGTTCCCTTTTCACCGAAGTAGATAGCAAACTCACTTTTATCTTCTGCGTCAGCATATGCCAAAAAGACATCGCCATAATCTTCGTCATTGCCCAGAAATAATACCTCATCCATTTTATTGGGCTGAAGTGGCGCATCTATAATTTCCAAATCGCTACTTACCATTAACCGAAAGACTGTTTTTACGGCCTTTAGTTTTTCTGTCTTGTCTAATGTCGTGTACTTTGTCATCTCATTCTTGTTTTAGTTGGTTTACTTTATCTTTATAGTATGCAATCTTCTCTTCTAACTCCGTCCTTGACCACTTGTAGCCGTGCTTCTTATAGTGTTCGGCCCTGTATTTAAGTATTAAGAAGTTCTCCTCTCCTATCTTCTCTCTCAGATGTTCTCCATACAATATAAGGTGTGCCTCATTAAAACAATTATCGTGGCTACATTCCCCATTTACGTTAAGCTCATCAAACCTTAATCCATCATACCCCCCTGTCGGATAGTAATGTCCTGCTTGCAAAACCTTATACTCTAAACAGGTTATACATGGCAGCCCCGCATCCCTGAGCCTGATGAACTCATTGAATATCTTTTGGCAGTCAGCCTTTAGTTTCGGCAGAGACTTAGCTTTCGATCCTTTTTTTGATTTCTTCGTAGTCATATTTCCTTTCATCAAATCCGTAGGCGTGTCCTGACAACACTTCTGTAAAGTTATTAAGGTGATGTCTTACCGTCCTATCACTGGTATATCCCAAGCAAGCCGCTATCTGCTTCTGTTTTATCTTAGGCACAAACTTATCCATAAGGGCAGCGGCTATTATCCTTCGGGGCACATAGTCACCTGCCCTCTTTACGTCAGTAAGGTCTTCAGGCTTTATCTTATAGTAGTCACATACTTCAGCAATCACTCTCTCTGTTGATATAGGATTAGGTTTGTTGGTTCCGGTTATCTCCGCCCTCGGTATGTTTAACTTACCAAGTACCCTATCAATGTCTCCAATGACATCAACCATCCTCTGCCTTAGTATGATGAGTTCTTCGGTCATCCCATGCTAAGCGTCAGTAAGTGATACATACCCCTCAGTTCTTTCTCAGTGTACTCTACGTGTGACACCTCTGTCCATTCTCCATTAACCTTCTCGCAGACTACTACATCCCACCACCCCGATCGCTTTCTCAGCTCGATCTTGGTTGTGTCAATTATCTCCGATGCACCCACTGATTCAGCGTTCACATCTAAAAAGAATTTCCTTGCCATAGTTTAGATTTTAGGTAGTTTGGGTTGGTTTGTGCCTATTCCTGAAGGCGGTGCGCACTTTTTGCTTGTAGTGCAATACCCTCTTATTCAGGTCGGTAATAGGGAACTCGATGGATTGGAACTTATAACCACCGTTTTTTTCGCCCTGATACTTCACTAAAATCGCTTTTTCTTTTACGGTTATTTCCACTTCGCTGTAATATTTTAGGAACCTCACGTAGATAGAAAGTAGCCTGTAAAGGTATGCGATTTTCTGCTGAAATTGTAAGTCTGTGCTTGTCATTTTTTCCATAGTAGTTCAAGTGGTAATAACTCTGCGTTTGATGGTTGGTCTGGTTCGGGAATGTAGATACCTAATTCCATAGAACTTGAAGCATAAACCTCCCATATATATCTCTGCATTAACCCCTGTGATACTCCTGATATGCTGTCATACTCTAAATGCTTTTTAAACTCTTCGTGTAGCTGCATTATGTTGGAGTGTGTTACCGGATATCCTAATTTGTCAAGGACATAGGGGTACACATGGCCAAACAGTAGGGCATACTGATCTTTATTTGCTTTCTCCAAGTTTGTCAATGGATTCGTCAAGCATCTCGCAAAGCTCAAGGAAGGTTATCTTAACCTCTGCATTATCCACGATCTTTGCTATGAACATATCAACCGCATACCTCAGTAACATTGTTCTGCTCTCCATCTTTATCTGGTGGGCAGACTTAGGTGCAAAAGACTTACCTCCGCCCTGTTGTGGGGGATATGCAGGCTTAGGTAGGCTTACCTTATTATACGTGCCAGTCCCGTCTCTTTTGGGCAGCGTCTCAAACACATAAAGTATGCTTTCACCGACCTTAAACTTGTCTGCATGATCGCTTTTTGTCCGGTAGAATCCCTCGTCCCCGTTGTCGAACTTTATAATGAACGAGTAATTACCGTTTGTGTCCTGTTTTTTTAGGTCTTTTACCTCTTTTACTACTGCTGTCTTTTCCATTGTTTTATTTATGTTCGTTGGTTTTAATCTTTATCAGAATTTGTATGGCTGCTTCTAAACAAAATCCCCGTCAATATATTAATGCTCAATGCCTGCCAAAAGTTTATTTTGATAAGTCCAAAAACTACGGGCATAAGCCAATTCCATATTAACATTGTTGGGAGCGCTAAAAATACTGTCACTATAATTATCAGGGACAACATTACTATAAACTTGCCAATTAATTCCATGATTTTGCTTTTTGTCAAAGTTAAACTATTCTTTTGATATCTCCAAATTAATCTTCGTCTTCTTCTTCAATCTCGAAGATAGTAGCGGCCTCGTTTGCACACTTAAGGCAGTACGGCTCTTCAATGTCATCCTCATTAGGTAGGAATACCTCTGCGGGCTTGCCGCAAATCTTGCATCTCTTGTTCTTTGGTGATTTCATAGCTTTTAAGTTTAATGGTTTTGCCTTAATACTTTCCGGTAATATTTGATTGTCGTTTGCTTCTTCATGCCACTTGGGCCACCGTTATAAGTTCTGACAATCCTTTCTATCTCGGTGTGGTGATATTGTGAACAGTGCCACATAAAAACGCTTTTCGCCTTCGTTGTGTCATACATCTCCGTTAGTTCGTAATGTATGCCCGTTCTTTGTTCGTAATCGTCAAGCCAAATCTGCCTTATCTGTGCTATTCCCACGGCCCCTTCTTTTTTGTTGTAGGCCATTGGATTGTTTTGTGACTCCACAGTACATATCGCTTTCCACAGTGTCTCATGCGGCCTTATTGGCTCCCCTGCCTCTATTGTAAGCCCTCCCACCGGAGGGCAGGCCGCCACCATCGTTGTAGCAAGGCGGATTATGAGTATAGTTAGTTTTTTCATGTCTCATTTGCCGGGGAGGCTCTTTTTGCTGTTATGACGTTTTACCCGTGAGTTTTCCCTCATCTCATTTACCTGTGAGTTTCCCCTCATCTCATTTACCTGTGAGTTTCCCCTCATCACATTTACCTGTGAGTTTCCCCACATCTCATTTACCTGTGAGTTTCCCCTCATCTCATTTACCTGTGAGTTTCCCCACATCTCATTTACCTGTGAGTTTTCCCTCATCTCATTTACCTGTGAGTTTCCCCTCATCACATTTACCTGTGAGTTTCCCCACATCACATTTACCTGTGAGTTTTGCATATAAACAACAACGGCACACTTCATTCTATCAATGTGGCAGTCTTTTACAACATACAGACCCCCAGTGAGAAACTTTTGATCTGAGGTAATAATCCGTTTGGTGACAATATCTCTTAGTCTTTGTTCTACATACTCCTTGTGTTCTTCAAACCAATCGGGAATACTACCTTCATCCACCCTTAGCTTGTATTTCTCAATATAAGGCAAATCAGATGTTTCATCGGGAGTATATTCTACCCTGATGAAATTGTCCCTAATAGAGTCATCTTTGAGGTTAAACAAGTCTATTATGTCCTCATGGGAAGAAAGGTGAACATCGTGTAGAATATCCCCATTCTTCATTACGATTGCTGAATAAAATTTACACATAGCTTTTAGTTTTAAGTTTCATTTATGTTATCAATATCTTTTTCTACTTTAATGCCCCAGAACCAAAGTATCTCGTCATCAACTTTCAAGGCCAAGGATAGCCACTCTTTCATTTGCTTGTTTCTTGTCCACTCCTTACTTGGAGGAGCAAATATAAAACGCTTTTTTGACATTAGCAAATCTTTTTTACTATAATGGCAGTCTTTGGGGTGAACGTCAATGATAATAACTTCGTCACCCTTCAATAGCTTAGTCTGCATTTGCCCATTCTCTTTCTATGTGAAAGTCCTCGACCTTCATCAGTTCAGAACATTCGTAATCGAATTGTACCGAATCCATAGAACATAAACTATTGGCCACTTCTTTTGTGAATAGGGGTGAATAGACACATCCTATGTATTCAGGGCCGGGACTTGTTATTTGATAGATGATGTGATTGCCTAATGACCCTACCGATAATTGGTAATTGGTTGTTTTGCGTATGGTTTCCATGATTTAAGTTATTTGGTTTTAATTATACACACCTCTCCAATTTTGCTATTACTAATTCGAGCGTACACTGAGCTGAATATGGGTCTTCGCTTTTTACCTCGCCCCGCCTGCGGTTAATGGTTGCTAATACAGTGCTGGCTATCTCGTCGGCAAGTTTATTACACTTCGGAAATAGTTCTTCTGCTGTTTTCGGCTTTTCAAGTTCTTTTGTTTTCATGACTCGTTAGTTTTGGTTGTTTGTATTGTTTTTTGCATTTGGCCACCTTCCACTTGGTTTCATATTGCGATATGCCTCCCATATTACAGCGCGTTCTTCTTTGGGCAGTCGCGCACATTCCATCCATCTCGCCAAGCTCACGCGCCTCCCCTTGTCCTTGCAATAGGTGTCGTTAGGGTGGACTCTCGACATAGCCCCGCCTATAACCCTTCCGTCTTGTTTAACGTTACATACCGTAACACTGCTAAATCCCTTTGCGGCAATACCATGCCTCCACGTAATCGAATAGTTCTTTGTTTTCATGATAGTTGATTTTAGTTTATAATCAGCAAAACTCCGCATTGCGATCAACGCGGTTTCTTTGGGAATATATATATCGCCTTCCGGTGTATAATATTCATGACCTACCGTATTTTTTAAAATTCTCTCCTCCATTTTCATGTTCTTTATATTTGTGGATTACTCCAAAGTTTCCCGTTATTCCTAACTATACATCCGTAAAACTTTTGTATTTTATTTGGCCCCCAATACCAATAAAAATTATCAAAAGTATATTTGTTCTCATTATCTGAATGGTATTCAGAAGAAAGAAACTCTAACAATTCATTAGATGGTTTTTTTGTTTTATATGTTCGTGTTTTCATTGTCTTAGCTTTAAATATGTTTCACCCATTCAATAGTTCCGATAATTGTCTCAAAGCCCTGAACCTCGACAACCCTGACAATATCGTCCAATACCTCTAACTTGTACCATTCGTAACTTGCCCTAAGATAGTCTTCAAGGTCTTTGTGATTATTAGCAATAACTTTTATATTATCGTTATAATCTCTTTCCAGTGTAAATAATAACTTGTTTGCCATTGCTTTAATTTATTAGTTTAACAATTAACTCATCTTCGCTTACTTCAATCAGGCTATAACGCCCCTGATCTATTAAATAGGGTATTGTCGTTTGATAACATCTACCCTTAATATTTTTGAGTTTACGGCTGTCCCTATCGCTTAATCCAGCTAACATAAACACTATTTTATCCCATTCACACTTAACAGTTATCTCATTATCAAATAGCTTGTTTTGTGTTACTATTGTCAGCCGTGAAGCCCCCAAATTCATAGGGGTAACTGTCACCCATTCTTTATTTTGTTTCATTACAGGGCATTTGTGTAAGTTTTACGTTGATATGTCCATTAGGCAATTCTTTTATATTATCTCCGTTGGTTTCATATTCTTCTTTGCCCAGCTTTATTATTTCAGCCATTACGGGTACTGGCCTATTATAGTTTTCAGCCATTGCCGATACTGTTATCCACTCATTAACATACTCTAAATATATTTCCGAAAATGATCTTCTGCTAAGTGCTTTCATAATGCTTTTTGTTTATAGGTTATTAAACTCGATTAGTGATTTTATACATAATGACGGGTATGTATTTCCACAGTAAGATGACCGGATAATAATCCGCTCGTGAATGTTCATATCAAGATACTTTTTTCTCATTGAGAGCAGGCAGAACCCGCTAAAGTATTCCAGATTTAGCGCACTATTGCGCCCTATTTGATCTTTTCGGTTATTCATGGTAGTTTATAATTTGTTTACTCTCGTATAAGAGGCAAGGAATTTAGTATAATCCTGCCGTCTTATGATTTTAAGATTGTAGCCTATGCTAATTAGTTCTGCTAACAGGCTTTCATATTCTTCAGGGCTTGCAGGAACGCTTTTTGTTATGCAGTGGTTATATTCTGCCGCTGAGTGCTGTCCAATGTGCTGATATGACATTACATTGCCATCTAAGGTGTCAACGCAGTGAGGGAATAACGCAAATACTCCGTTTTTGTCTTTTCTGAAAATTACTTCGGTTATTTCAATATCTGTTTCCATCTCGTTTAGTTTAAAATCCATTGAACCTAATTTAAAATAGCTGCTATAAACATAAGTAACAGCATCATTAACCCCAGTAAAAAGCCTCCTGCAATATCCTTTATAAACTCAGGGCTGTACACTTGCGGCCAGTCAAATGAATTTGACATAAACCGCTTAAATTGATTAATCGCTTTTTTCATCTGTTATATCCTCCCCGTTTACATAGCCTCCTTAAATACGTGAGGTCCTTAATTTTGGGATATGCAGCATTTCTGGTCGCATCAATTAGGGGCATATCTGCCGTTGTTGTTGTCCACTCCCTGCCGGTGTTCCGGCTCCGGAATGTTACTTTATAATGCCCGTAGCCTGACGGGACAAAATGAAAGTCGTAAACTGAAATTGATCTTTCCATGGTTTTATTTTTTAGTGTTAGTTGGGTTTTATTGCTCATCTGTTGTACGACTAATAATAAAATCGTCTAAAATTTCAGTTGTGTTATATATAATTTTATCGTCTGATTTTCTTATCCAATCACCTGCAAATGGTTTGTAATTTTCATTTATGAAATTGGTATATTCAAGAATATTAAATTCTACCACCTCATATATTTTATCGGTGATACTTTGGGCATCCATTCCAGATACCCAAGCTTCATTTTCTATTATTTTTTTGATTTTGTTCTTCATGACTCTTTACTTTTAAAATTATATTTTGTTATCCATAAATCCTTCATGTCAATCTTATTGTTGGTAAGATCGTTATTGATATAATTCCATTATAGGGGTAAACTTTTTCACTTGCTTCATAAGTTGCCCTTATGCCATTATTACTTAACGTCATCACAACGAAGTTCTCAATGTCGGATAATATCGTTGCGTTGGGAATCTCCACAAACATACTTCGTGTTATTGGCTTGCCGCTTGATCCTTGATAGTTATCCCAAATCATTTCGATAAAATCCACTTTTACTTTCATCGCTATATTTGTTTTCATCTCCCTTGTAATTAATATTTATACCTTAATCCAAAGAACCTAAATAAAAAACTTACTGCATACAGCCACAATAAGGGCCATAACAATAAGAAATAAAAAGGTACTCTGAATTTCTGTCTTCTGTGATTGTGTTAACGTTTTCATAATCTTAGTTATTAGTTAATATTTGCGGTCATTTACAGGCGGGTATTTATCCCGCAACGTCATCATGCTTTAACGGACTTTGAACCGGCGCAAATTAGAGTATGGTAAATATTTCGTAGCCCCATGCCGTAAACTCCTCCTCAGTCTGCCCATTTGCGGGCCTTACAACTTTGGCCTCTACTCCTGCATTGTTAAAGCACTGCCATACGGCCTGAGAAAGTTTGTCATACCCGTAGCCGCCAGCCTTCCCGACATTGCCATAATTAAATTCCTTGCCTGTCTTGGGGTGCTTCATATCCTTTAACGGGCCTGCCCATAAGATAACGGAGGCTGAGCAAACTGTTCCTGCGGGATTGTCTGACCAATTAGCAATTAATCGGCCTGCGGGTTTACCTTCAAATAAAATTGCCTTAGCCGTTGATCCGGCACAATGTTTCATTTCGTTTACGTGTGTTTTCATCTCTTTATAGTGTTTGGTTTATAATTGTGTTATTTTTACCCGCTTCTTTATAATCCTGTGCGGGTATGGTTCGTTTTCATTATAACATCTTAATTGTTCCCGTGCTTCTTTTCTTGTTTCTTCGGTGGTCACACATTCCCACCCCTGCCCGTAATTGCTCTGTACTTCGTACTCGTCAACTGTTTTTCTTTTGTATCTCATTTTATTAGTGTTTATAGGTTAATCCATAGAACATAAATCATTTAAAAATATCCGTATAACAACTGTCACAAACATAGTCCGAAGGGTGACTTTCAATACAAGCCTCAAACCTTGCCCATTTAGCCTTATTAGCATCTCTTAGGGCTGCTAAGGCTAGCAGACTGAGGAAGGTAAGAAGGATAACAGTAAATACCCTCTTTTCAAATCTGTTGTTTTCAGGTGCGGTCATTGTCTTGTCTATTAGTGAGTGATTAGATTAATTATAATTGGTTAATTAATTCAAACATATGTCCCTCCCGCCTGTAATGGTCTAGGTCGCTTTTATGACATACGGCGGTCAGCCCGGTTGAGGTAAATCTAATGGTATATAATTTTTCAAGGTTATACCTACCTGTAAATTTATGCCCAACAGTGCCACCGTAGCCCCCTACGCGAACGCTAGCGGACTTAATAACAAAATGACAGTCTGATAAATAAATGAGGTCGCGGAACCCGTCGTTATTGGTTTTTACTCCCTCTTTTTTAGCCTGAGACAATAGCCATACCCGCTGCTTTTCACTTATATTGGCTACCTCGTTGCCCTTCAAAAATGCGGCTAAAATCTCTTGTGTGTTCATAGCTATTAGATTAATATGACAAAGTAAAACAATAGATGAACACAAAACAAGTAAAAAGCGATAAAAATGCAGAATTTTTGACGAATATATGTTTTTCTTATGTCAATGACATAAGTTTGTACATGAACGGCAATGTTTCAATGATGTTTAAATAGGCAAATTCACCAAAATATTTCTTTGCAGCATCGTTATAAGCTAATGCGGCGGCCTCCTCTGTGCTAAACGTGCCCAAATTCATTCTTTTATTATTATATTGTATTTTGGCCTCGTATTTATTACCCGAAGCCCCTACACCTTTATATTTATATCCCTGATTAGGCTTACGATTCCGCCCGTTTTCGGCGTGGGTTGCGGTTCTTAAATTATATCTTTGGTTATTAAGCCCATTATGGTCTATGTGGTCAATCATTATGCCCTTATTTACCCCTAATATGACTCTGTGCATCCTTAGCGGCTCCGGGTGCCCGGGTATGTGTCCATGTGAAACCGCATAATAACAATGTTTTTCATGCACACAATACCATCTAAACTGTGACAAATACTCATAATCTGCATCATCAACTAATGCAACCCTGTCTGACTTTCTTAACTTAATTTCTTTCATTTCGCATAAATGTAAAAGCCCCAAGTGATGCGAGGCACTTAGGGCTATCTGGTTAACCTAATATCTTAACTGTTTAGTGTCCTCGCATTAACACGGCGTAAAGATAGTAAATTGTAATATATCAAAACCAGAGAACGTAAACTATTATATCAAAGGGATATATTAAACTCACTTATGAACTTTGCATGTATAGCATCATAGTCATTAAATAGCTCATTAATGATATCTAAGCCTGCATCCGATACTCTATAATATATATGTGTATTAGCTGTTCTGTGGTGCTCTATTAGTCCCCTATCGAGTAGCTTATTAAAATAGTATCTCATTCTCTGGTCATTGTAATACTTAACAAACCTTAATACAGCAGTGAACGTAAAATCAGCCTTAACAAGTAAGCTATATAGGTATATACCATTCAATACCAATAGATCAGTCCCAGATAACCCGTATTTCTTGCGTGAAGGCCTTAACTGCCTGAATAGATTATGATATATTAATTGTGTCCTTAGTCGTTCTTTGTCTAAGCTAATGTGTATAGTTAAGTGCGGGGAGGCTGTACTCACTTGTATCTTCCGTCTCTGTTTATGCCGCAAATATAACCAAAACTTCTGACTTTGAACCCTGAACAACAACCCAGAACAAACCACGTTCTATTAACCTATTCGTACTATATACTATATATATGATAACAGCTATTTATTAACATGCTGATATACAATATAATATACATTACAACTATTCCCTATAATATTCACTATGATAACCACGAATAAGACCACTACAATACAGGATCACACTATTAAGCCCTATATAACAGACTATATATGTCATTGCTTTTAATACTGGTGTGCAGTCATTGTATTGCTTTTCAGTGAGTTAAAAGAAAAACAATCCTTTGTTAAGGGGGTGGGGGGTTCTGATTTGGGTTTGGTCTGGGAGAGATGGCCCCCATAATGTATCGGTGACCCCTCGTATAACTATACGTTCTATAAAAATAAACCCCAAAAGACTTGCATAATTCAAATCTATTAACTACCTTTGCACAATACAATGTACACTTGTCGAAGACCGATGAACAAAAAAACAGACATTTACATAGCAATAGACCTTTTTAAGTGGGAGGTGTATGCTACTTTAACCAAGGAAGACTTAGCGGGGTATGTGGGAGTCCATAGGAACACCATAAGGCTAACCGACAACAAGGCGATATTGGGTAAGTACCTTGTATTCAAGGGGAATATACTACTTAAGAACAACAATATGGTACGTGATTTTGAAAAGAACATCAGAAGGGACAGATGAAAACCACCAAAGACAATATAGCTGAGATAGGGCTTTACTACGACATCTACCCTGACGGGAGGCTTTATTCTAAGAGAAGTCATAGATGGCTAAGACCGGCTATGAGTGGAGATGGGGGGCTAAACTACTCGATAACACTTGAGAAGAGAGCCATTCGGGTACCAGTGGCTCGACTAGTGGCGTTAAAGTATGTTCCCTCTGTTGCGGGAAAGAGATATGTGGGGTTTAAAGATAAGAATAAGTATAACCACTGTGTAGATAACCTAGTATGGGAAAGTAATGAAGAGAAGTTTCATAGAGGGTATTATAGTAGGTTTAAGGGAGAATTTGATTTTATGTCCTCTGGTTTGAGGAGTAGGCTTGAAGGAGATGGCAGAGAGAGGTCGGTGTGCGTAGGTGGCGTTACCTACGAGACAGTAAAGGCAGCTTGTTTATCACTTAAGATAAGTAGAAGAGCATTTAACAGAAAGCATAATTCACATAAAACCAAAAACAATGAAAAGCGATGACATCTATGAAGTGGTTACGGCATTAACGGGTAAGATAGCGCCAGTGGGCGAAAGTTCGGCTGATGAAATACGACTTGAAAATGCAAATAAGTTTATCGAGGTATTAGATATGATGTACATAACAATAGACGAGATTGCGAGAAGGCACAAAGATTCTCCTTATGCTTCAGAAAAGAGAATAGGGAAGCTATGCGCTGCAAAGATTAATAGTTTAAGTTCTATGGATAACCAATAACAGATAAGATGAAAAAGAACGTAAAGAACCTACCGGAGTTTAAGGCTCTGATTGAACGGTACAAGACAATACCGCTCGAAGAAATTAAAGGGGCGTTTAAATCTAACCGTATAACTTTTGATGTGAAGGCGAAATTAACGGGATTTGGCAAAACCACCTCATGTAGTTTATGTTTACCAATAACTAATCTATGGACATGTTATGGGTGTATTTATACCGGACCTACTGGATGCACAAGGCATAAAACTTATGGGGGCATATCATCTGCACGTGACCCCGAATCCCTTTTGGCGGCCTATCGTGCCCGTGCTGCATACATGGAAACACTAATTAAGTTATAGGTGATATATATACTACACCGGAGATAATAGGTTAGGTTCGTTGGACTTAATATAAAAGACATGAAAAAAGAGAAACCAATTTTATTCAGCACCGAAATGGTACGTGCTATCATCGAAGGGCGGAAGAGCCAGACGAGAAGAGTAGTAAAACCACAAAGGGAAGCAGCATCTTTTAAGATAGCCGTAATGCCTGATGGAACTAAAATGCCATTTGGTATTGACGAAGAAGAGGCTATGCTTGATTACATCAAATGTCCTTACGGCCAGCCCGGAGATATGCTTTGGGTGAAAGAGATGTTTTATGCCTATGGTATGTGGGTTAAAAACGGGCGCACCAAGTCCGGCAAACAAAAGTGGGTATTTATTGACACGACTGCTGCCGGTGAATATCGCTATTTTGATAACCCTCCCGCCGAAGTCTTACCCAACTCAGATAGAGAGACTATGGGATGGTTTAAGCGGAACTCTCTGTTTATGCCATATAAAGCCTGCCGGATAAAGCTGAAGGTAACGGATCGCAGGGTGGAGAGGTTGAATGACACCTCAGAAGAGGATGCGATTGCGGAGGGAGTGATTGGAGTACAGAGAGCCGGAGGATATGGGTATGGGTTAAGCAAAGATTGGGACTATAAATTCCCCATGCATGAACCAACTCGAATTATGGCTTATAAACGGCTTTGGGAATCCATCAACGGCAAGGGATCGTGGGAAAAGAATGAGCGGGTGTGGGTTATCTCCTTTGAGAGATTATAGATTAAGTCCGATGGATTAGCCCCAATCCCCTTAACGGGGAGATAATGGCTAAAACGGCACAATAGGGACATAAAAAACGGCAATTTAAGACTAATGTATAACTAAAACCAAAAAGAAATGCAAAATGTAGTAGTAATCCACGAAAAAGACCACGAAGACAATGATATTACCATTATAGGCGTGGCAAGTAGTTCAATAGAGGCGGAAAGGATGATTGATGAGTATTATGGCGGTAAGTTTAAGGTTATCGCATTTAGAGATGTGCGTGACAGCAATATCGAATGGCAAAAGACATTAGCAGTAGACAATCACAGGGGTGGCACCTATTATGTTACGGTGTGGTTAGAATGGTTTGAGATAGACGTAATTTAAACAACTAATACAAGAACGAATGAAAACAAGACCAATTAAAGAACTGCTGATCCTGTTAAGGGATTATTTTCCAAAGTCACACGCAGATGGTCGGGATGCCCTTTGTTTTGCGATTCATGACCTATGGAAAGACCATAAAATTATTTCGTATAACGAAGCGAAAAAACTTGACAGGCATATTCATGCACATAGGCCTAATCCTAATTCTAAGGCGGCATATTTTTTCCCTCTGGGTGAGCTCACCCCACGTATGAAGTTTCTCAACAAGTTAATATCTGAACTATGAAAGACCTCGCAGAATCATTTGACGGACGTGGGGAAACCAAGGGGTTTCACTTTAATCTACTACACAAAAGCGGTAGGGGATACCTATATGAGGTAAGAACTACACCTACGTCTCATCACTACGAAGTGTTCGAGAGAAGAGAGAACGAGAGGTACGGGTGTGTAACCTATCCTTCAAGTAAAGTATTCGGTAGGTATGCTTGGACATATAAAACGATCGAAAGGGCAATGGCAGAGTTTGGTAAATTATAGATTAGGTTCACTGGATTTTAAATATGAGGCTATGAAAATACAGCCACTTATGCCCAGGGAAAGCCGAGAGTTCGGGTTACTCGGAGAGCGAATAAAACTTGCAAGGCTACGGCGCAAGTATAGTGCAGAACAGGTGTCCGAAAGAGCGGGGATATCCTTAGACGCGTTATCATCCGTAGAGTCGGGCGATGTTGATGTCAGCATTGGCGTTTACTTCTCTGTTCTAAGATCATTAGGGTTAGGGGGGGCTATTTATAAGATCGCCGAGGACGACACATTAGGCAGAAAACTACAGGATATAGAATTATTAGGGCGATAATGCCCCTCTCCCTACTGCCATAGCGGTAATATTAGCTGAAAAGCACTTATATTCCATGAAAAACGCTTATAAGCAGCTATAATCATTATAAATGTCCCAATCTTGGTAGCCACGGTACTTAAATAGGAACATTTTTAATGATAAAGGTGATGGCAACACGTTAAAACCGCAAGACCCGGTACACATCTTGATGTATCGGGTCTCGAAACTCCTTCTTCCGATTATGGAAAGATGAGCACCGCAAAGGTAATAAAAAATAAGCAGCAGCGTCTTATTTAATCTAATTTACCTGTTTGCCTCCACTCGGCTATGTTACGATCATCATTAATAAAGTCGAGCCTGAAGGTATCTATTGTCTTCCCTCCAACCATTACATAACAAGTGGCCGGGGCCGAAATAAGAAGAGGCTTAACGTCGTCCTCCTCTCCGTGGAGTATAACCCACGAATACCAGAAATTTTGTGTTGTATCGGTATTTGTTAGCACACTCACCACGTAATCGGGCTTAAGTTGTGATACCACATCGTCAAAAGACTGCATGGGGTGTGTTACATCATTAAGTTTGCCCTCTCTGTGAGAGATTCGTTCTGCTACAAATAGGTCTGTCTTATAGAACCCATCATTTTCTTGTGAAACTACTTTAAGTGTCATCATTTTTCTTCTTTTTTAAGTTATTACTACTACTTACTGCTGCTTATTGATGTAAAGGTAATAAAAAATCCCAAATACTATCGTACTCAGGATTAGTCGGGGTGCCGCCGAGTTCTTTACTCGACCCCTATTTTTGTTTAGGTTCTATGGTTTGATGATGAAAGCCCGAAGCCCTTTCTGCCGGTTCAAACCTTCTCTTTAACGCTAACCAAATGTTCTCATCGTAGCCTATGTCTACCACATCCCCTGCGAAGTTTACCCTTATGTAGTCCTCTAACATTGGGTAGGCATATCTTATACTTGGGTCTTGGGGGTCAAAGAGAAATTCAGATTCATACTCGTGTACTTTTTTTGATTTACCTTTAGTGTAGCCGAGGGTTATCTTACCAATCATAAGGATGTTTTCTCAAAGATAGCTATAATTTAAGTTCTGTGGACTTAACCATCGGAGAAGTGTTTAGGTATGTGAAACAGAAATCCCGCTTTATACGCTTAACAGAACGGTGAAAGTGCTGGGATAACTTCTTAACGGCTATATTATACCATTCGTCGTGCTGCTCCTGAGTACACTGATAACGCTGATAGAAGTCACTTGCGTCCGTCCATGGGTTATCCTCAAAAGCCTTTTCAATGGTGATGCCGTGATAGGGAACCATCCACCAATTGATTATATCCGCCTCTGTTAATTCTTTTTTCATAGTTTACGTTCCGTGGTTTATGGAATCCATACTTTCTATTACTCTGTGATGCTCTGAGTTTACGTTCACCGGTTTGACGGGCATCTTCTTGCCCTCATCGGTGTCTATCAGCTTTAAGGCACGGATGATGTCATCAATATCAACCTCTTCAAAGTCGGCATTAGCGCAAGCCTGCCGTATTTGTTTTTCAGTCCACATCCCTGTTCTTGCTTTCAAATCTTATTCCTAATACCATTCCTATTACAAAGATGGCGGCTACGCAGATAATGATTCCTAATGTGCTCATAATTTATGTTATTTGGTTTATAAAGCAAAGATATGCAATGTATTTGACAATTCCAAAAAAAGTTAATTATTTTGTTTATCTTTGTACCTGAATCAACCAACAGAAACTTTTTATAATATGAAAATTCTTCCTACACTACTCTTGGTCGAAGACCACAAAGAAGCAGAGACAAAAACAGAATCAGGAATCTTTATCCCCGTAACAACCAAAACTAATCAGATGAAGGGTAAGGTTATGTTCTGTGGAAAAGGCACTTCAGAATTGGAGATGATCTACGAAGTCGGGGACATGGTTATTTATAAACCCAACTCCGGCAGAGAGGTAGAAGTAGAAGACAAGAAACTAAGGCTCTTGGACATCAGAGAGATTCTCTTCGGGCTTTAAACTCAAACCAACCAACCGACCCTCCAATTCTACCATCTCTCGTAGTATGCGCTGAGTAAGGTAGAATTGCGATTGAAGCTCCTTGTCAGGGTATGCACCTTCGGCAAGGAGTTTCTGTTGTTCGGCGGGCAAGGCGGTAAGCACCTTACTTTTTAGTAACTTACTGTTCCGTAACACTTCCAATCTCTTTACTATGACCTTCTTAGCCCTGCGCTTCGCTGCTCTGTCCATTATCACCTATTCTGCAATTAACACACAAATCTTTGCCCGGCAACAATTTCCACATCCACACAAAAAACATTATCCCAGCATGGGCGTCCATTGCAACATTTTGCGTTCCGCATTTATCGCAAATAATTGTCACCAACCCGTCTTCTGTTTTTATCATATCGTATAGTTAAACTCCTTTAAGTAATCGTTAATACTCCTTGTCGTCAATCTCTCGTTTCGCTCTCTGACCTCTTTTACGGCAGACATATTGACCTTGATGTAATGATTAGCAAGGTTATACTGCAACAACGGAAGGCCGTGAGCGTGAAAGTTATGTTCTATGTATTGTTTAAGTTCTTTGGTTTCCTCATATGGAAACATTGTATAAAGCATAAACAGCTTATTCCACCACTTCATCTCTAACCTGCCCATCCTGTCTATCGGCCTACCAAAGACGTGCCCTGTTTCAAAGTCGGGCAAGATAAGGCTGTCACCCCCATACAGGTAGTTTTTGATAGACAGATAAGGCTCTAGGGCTCCCCAAATAGAGTGTCCTCTGAATCTTATGCCCTCTTTAGTGTCAAATCCACCTAACTTAAGATACCATTCTCTTGTAGTGAAGTAGAAGGCTCCGTGAAGGTTAGAGATAGGGGTTATGTCCGTTGGTTTGGTATTTCTCCACTTGCTCTCTATAATGTCAAAATAAGCTGGCTTTTGACGTAGTGTGCTGTTGAGCGGCAAGCTGTCCTTATCCATCTTAAACACAAGGTCAGCACCATAACGCCTTACATTAGCAGGGTCGTCAACCTCTAAGTTTTCGGGGCTCAAACCAACGCAAGTAGAACACAAGATTGAATTAGGATATTCAGATGCGTACTTAACCACATAATCGAACCAATGTCCGTTCTTTACCATTACATCTGAAGCCGTCAAGACTAAGATATCCCCCGTTGCGTGTTCCGCAGCCCTGTCAAACGAATACCCTACACCCCTGTTGTGATTGTTGGTGATGAGTTTTATCCTTGGGTCTTTGTCTAACACCGGAGGATGGTAGGAGCCGTCATCAACGACTATGAACTCTACGTCATCGTTATGATACTCCCTAAGCCTCTTGAGTGTTATACCAAGATACTCGTGGTCGTTGTAGAATGGGAGGAGAACGCTTATCATATCTGGAAATTATGTGTAATACCAATTGCGATTTTTAGTGATTAGTAAATTCCCTTAGAAAAGACTCTTTTTGCTCAACAGACCAAGTACAACTATAATTAGTAAGAAGTTTTAATATTTCATCCAATGGCCTTGTCTTAAGGAAGCGCATCTGATATTCGTTTGGGAATTTTTCCCAATGGAGTGTTTTAAATTGGTTGTCGGACTGAATCAAACCATATAAGAAGTCTAAGGTTTTATTATTAAAGTTCCTTAAGTTTTCAGAGATAAATTTATTAACTTCGTCATAGTTTAATATCCTTGTTTCCATACCAATTAGACACTCTCCCAACAAAATTAGCTGCTCGCTTGATATGTTTTTATTATGCTTTGGCAAAGCAAAAAGATAATAGTAATTAGGTGTTCTCCTTTTAATGCTACTGAGCAACATTTCAAAAACATCGTCTTGTAAAATACAAGGGCTTCTCATTATCAGATCATGTGGCATATTGGTTTTCCCCGCCCCATATTCAATCCAATATTGCCCTATTCCGAAAATACATCCATTTGTATTATAGTTGGGTTCTCTGACGTACTGTATTACCTCCTCTTTTGTATAATCAAAAGGCATTTTAAACGATTCTATAAACAACACGTCCTTTGTACAATCAGACATTATAATTTTGAGTAAATTAACTACAACCTCTTTTTTTGAATAAAAGTTTACTGCTAAGTGTACGGCAAGGCTACCGTCGTTTCGGTTACAATACCATCCGTTAGCCTCTTTTTCAATATTAAAGATATTTAATAATATCCTTTCAATAAAAAGAAACTGATTTTGCTGCTTACTTTTAAAGTATCCTTGGCCGTCATCTTCTGATCGTTTTATTTTAGCAAACTCAGCTCTTAAGTAATCAAGTAGTCCTATTGCTATTTTTGAGTTGTCTACCTGTTTTTTTAGAATAGACATTTCCTTATATTGTTCCGAGTTTATGTTTAGAGCGTCTATTAGCTCTCTTTCTAATGATCCAATTTTTTCTGCAATTTGCTTAGACGCAAATTCGTTTAAATCAATTTCTAATAAATTATCCATAACTTTATTTATTAAATTACCATTGCTATAAACCTTCTCTGCACTGCGTAGTACAGCTTGCCGTTATCAAAGTGGGCGTTGTAGCCCTGCCGCTCTAAGGGAATAGGCTTCGTCCCCGGAAGGAACAATACCTCATCGCCCTCTTCTAAGTCTTCAAAGTCTGTCCAAGTCTTGTTCTCGTACTCAATATTACAGGAGCCACAGTATTTTATATGTCCTCTGGTTTCGTCTATCTTCGCCTCGGATAGCACATCCAAGGAACCTAAACTCTTCTGTTTAACTTTCTCTATTATGCAGTACCCGTTAAGACAGATAACATCCTCTACCCACTTACTATCGAACTTACTTACCCACCTCCTTCTTTTTGCCACGAACATATCGTCATATGGTATAAGCCTATAAACTGATTCCTCTGTTCTTATCTCTGCACAGTTGGTAGCAGCCATAGGGTTAAACCATACTAAGTCATCTTCTTTTATCTCTATGGTTGACCTCCATGACGGGGAGAACGAATCATTCCTTTTGAAATAAAACTTCTCAGGCACCTTGACTACCCTACCGTACACGTCTGCCACGTCTGCTATGTGGTTATCCTTACCCTCGGCATACTGTATGTCTTTGTTAAAGCCTACGATGATGCCCGATACCGTCTTCTGCTCTTCTTTAGCCTGCGGTATCTCTACCAACACAAGGTTGTGATAAGGCATCTTAATGTTGGCAAGTTCTGCCTCGGTTAGGTTAGTCTTGTTGATTTCCATGAGGGAACCCCTTTAAGTTATCAGAGGCACGATACTTGATCTTTTTATCTATCGTAGCCTTCTCTATCATTTTTTCTAAGTCAGTGCCCTTGCAGTTCCAAAACAGAATAGCAGTTCCCGTTAGCCCCATGAAGCTCTCTTCCGTTAACCACATAGATGCAGTAGCTTCTCGTCCCGAAGATTTTATGTTTTCAACCGCAAGTATATATCCTTCATCGTTTTCTAATGTAGATATGCTAACAATTCTATTGTCGGAAAACACCGCCTGTACAAAATCGGTTATAGCAATCTCCCTCTCGTTAGGAGAACCCGTTGCTACCGTTACGTGTCCATAGTTATTCTGCTCCATACAATACCTCCACGTCTTTTTCGTCTGACACCCACAGGCTATAACCCTTCTCAAAGCTCACCAAGTACCCCTTGCCGTCCTCTATTATCTCCACCACCTTGTCGGCTGTATTCACCGGCAGGTGGACGGTCATGCCCACAGCATAGGTTACGGTTATCTCAGTAGGGAACCTGTTGTCCTTATTGTACCCTGTTGTTTTTCTCTGATAGCTTATGGCCTCTATTTTTCTCATTTAGGTTCGTTGGATTTGATGTTTAACCAATATTGATAAACGCCCTCAATGTCCCTTTCAGTCCCATCATCATCAAAAAACATGATCTTCCCAGCATCATTTGGGGCACAACCCTCACAACCTATTTCATCTTGCCACATAAACCACTCGATAAACTCCATGACGTGAGCAGTAATAGCATCGGCAGACCATTCTGCGCCATCAGTAGTTTCTTCGTGTGCTTTGATAAGTTGCAGTATCTTTTCTCTCATAACTATCTGAATATCAAAACGGTAATTCACTGTTGTCATCCTCGGGTGGGTCTAATAGCCTCGTATCGCTGATGACCGCATCAATCTTCCCGTCCTTAGCCGGAGTCTTGGCGGGCGCATCTGCCACTTCCTTGGCCACGTCATAAGCCTTAAGCTCGGTGAAGTGCATAGTCTTATCCTTGCCCTTGAACTCATGCCCGGCCAAAGAGAATTTGACGGTCAGTTTATCTCCGGGACGAACCGAATCCAGCAAACTTATCTTATCATTAACAAGAATAAACTCTGGTGTCTCTAACCATGATGATGTTCCTGCATCTTCTCTTATTGCTAACCTAAAAGATATCTTCTTAAAGGTTGACGTTGTACTCTCGAACTTATTTCCTATCTCTAAGAGATGTCCTGTTACTTCTAATTTGTTGTTACTCATTATTTATGTTTGTTGGTTTTATTATATGATTGTTTTCTTGTAGTCTGCAAGATTAACAATGTTCATTCTGCTAATAATGTCGTTCTTTGCTGCACGGTATGCTTGATTAGCCTCATTGCGTTTTGACTCAATAGACTTAAGTTCGGACATGAGTAAGGCATTTTCTTCCTTCTGCAACATATATGACTTGATATCGTAATCTGATACCTGAATCTGCTCTCCATTTTTTTCAGCAATAAACCTGCCGTCTTTTCTTATACCGATGATTTTTAGTGGTAAGTATTCCCTACCATATTCTGCGGGGATGGGGACAACAACAAATGGGATAAACCCCGTATTCGTCTTTTTATAGTCATCAATAAACTTCTTTACAGCAGTAAACGACGAACTCTCCTTCGTATTTTCATCAGTAACAATACACTGAAATTTCTCATGGGTAGTATCGAACTCTATGTCAAACCCCCGGTAGTTTTCTATTAAAATTTTACTCATAATTTTATTTTTTACTCCTTTTGTTATCTAATAGCACGCCTATCCAAATCACAAGCAGCACTGTTGCCAAAAGTAATAAGTATTCTAACGTGTCGCTCATAGCCCACAGATTTTGCGGTCTTCGTTGTTCATGTACTCCACTCCATCAAGTAACTCCCCGCGCCACTCTTTCTTAAATGGGAACCACAGCCTTTGCATAGCATCCCAAAGGTCGTTGCCGCTAACCCACTCACAAAATACCATATCCTGCACCCGCCCCTTCTCGTCATAATATGTTACACAATCGCATGAGTGGCTATGGTGACAATAAAGAACGTGTGTTTCCGTACTCGCATAAGACCCTTCGGATTGGTAGGTGGTTTTTACTGTTGTGTGGCTCATAGTTTCTGTTTATTCAGCAAAGATATATATTCAATTCGAGATTTGCAAATTTATTTTTAAGCTCCTTGGAGGTTAGGGTTTGCAAAGCCCCTATATGCGTTTCCCTTTCCCAACGCAGACCTAAATTCCTTTATGGTACGGTCTTGTATATTTAATAATTGAGTTATATCAAACGTTTCCACATCTTCATTTTTTATTCTCATTACCTTAAGCCCACACTTTTTAACAAACCCGTCCCTACTACGATCATATCGCTGTGCTAATTGGTGACATCCACCATCAATCTCTATATTTAACATTTTTAGCGGCAAAACAAAGTCTAAAATGTAAAAGCCCAATATCATTTGGCATTTATAATCTACCCCAATAGTTTTTAGTTTCCCCTCAAACAATCCCTCGGAGGGGGTCTTCTTCGTTATTAGTCTTCTCTTATGTTGTTTTAATTGTTTCGCAGTTTGCATATTTTATCATTTTGCGCCCGCCCCCGGCAAGCAATTCTCTCGTGTTTTTGGTGTTTAATGTAAAAAACTCAAAAAGCAGAAGCATTTTATTTACTTTTATTTCTTTTAATTTACTTTCATTTACTTTAATTGCATAGATATATGTATGCGTTCGCATCAAATGCCCACTAATTGTCATTTAGCTGTTTTTTACGCTCTCTTTCCCACCTTTCCAGTGCAGCCTTCCTTGCCGCCTCAGATTTTTCTTTTCTTAGATCAAGTCTTTTCAGCACTGATTCACTATAAAAAATATCATCATCACATTTAAAAAGGCCGTAGTTCCGTATAATGCCACCTATGCGGTCGCATGATTCCTTGAAATCAACGGACATAAGTTTAACAAACTTTAATGGGAGATACCCGCCTTCCTCATAAAGCATTTCTATTAAACACCAATAAATTCCAAGGCCCACCATGCCCTCGTTAATAAACAAGTCCCTCATTTTTGGATCACTACGCGCATTGTAGTCGTGGGAAAAATACTCTTTACTCATAACGTAAATATTAAAGCCCCCATAAAAGAGAACCATCGGGTGCTCAACAGACAAGATATGCCGTCTCCGATGGTAAACTCCTCTATGAGGGCTAATGATATTTCAGTTAATTTCAGCATATCTCTTTGTTGAGCACTTCAAAGATAGTAATAATTATTTATATACGTTTTGTCAGGTTTAACCTGACTGTAAATCCCTAGAGCATACCTATGAAAATGTTATCTTTGTCTTCGAGGGCCACCGGCCAACCTACCTGAAGAATGGAATAGACTTGTTGACGTAGTGTTGGGGTGGCCCTTATTTTAACTTCTAAACAGCTTATTGCCATTAATTCTGAGGTTGATAACCTCGAACTCTCCTGCATCATTAACCTCTACTCGGGCACATCCGTGATTCCAGTTATTTATGCGGGCATACTCGGGATGTTCCTCTCCTAAGTGACCTACCGACCATGTACTTATCAATTTTCCGTCAAGGGCGGTTTCATTGTGTTGTGAGGTACGATGAAGGTGACCACAGATAGCAGTCTTCTTTGTTTTAAGAAAAAGGGAGCGTGCGGGATTGACTGACACCCCCGCAAGGTGAACCTCGTGGCCGTGAAGAACGGGGAGGTGGCCTATATAGATAATACGTTGATCTTTTATGACTTCAATCTTACGTTCTCCACACTTTAATAGCGTTTCAAGCTCAAACTCTTCTATGCCCAAAAGCACTGGGGCATTGCGTATTAAGAGGCGCTCCAATCTCTCCTCGTGGTTGCCCAATTTGTAGAATGTTGGGGCTATTAGGCTACATATACTAAGGAACTGGCCGAAAGCGTCTATCTCCTCCTTCGTGTTCCTCTTACGGGGATCAGGGTTGAACTTACTTAATTGATAACAGTCCATACCGTCGCCGTTGATTAAAATGGCATCAATATTTTTCGCAATGCCATAGTTAAGCGTTTCCGTTATTGACCTTATGTTATGGTACGGAAAGTGGAGGTCTGATATTATGAGCCAATTCTTGTACTGTTTGGGTACGTTGTAATGCTCAAATGACTCCTCGAAACTTTCGGGGAGATTAAATGGGTTGTCTAACATACTTCTTATTTTTAAGTGATTGTAATCTTTTTGATCCCTGTACGCCACGATAGTATCTAACCCTCATGCGAGCACATTCAATATCGTGGAATAATTCGGGGTGTTCTTTTGCTAAAACTCGTGCTATTGTTCTATTACCGGCATCGGGAAACCTATCGAGGGTATCCCATATTACCTGTTGCAACATTTTTTTATATCCGGCGTTCATTATTTTCTCTTGCCGCCATGTGTCCTATCATCAATCTCGGCATCAACTGCCTTCCATGACAATTCCAGAGAACTTAATCTCTTATCTCTGAAATCTTTTTCTTCTCTTCGTCTCTTTTCATAGCCTTCTTCGTGGGCTTTATGATACAGGTCTCTTAGTATCTTTTCTATTGCCTCTTCTGATATTGGCACCTTGGCAAGTTTGTGGGCTATTGTAGGGCACAAACCGATCTGCGATATAAACTTTTTCATATGGGTTTGATTGATTTGATTGCAAAGATAAACAAAGCCAACGAATTAAACAAGTAAAAGATAAAAAAAGTGAAATTTATTTTGAAATCTCGAAATAAAGAATTACCTTTGTGTGGTAAAATTGAAAGCATGATTACATGGGATAACATAAAAGTAGGAAACATATATAGGGTGAAACAAGATGTGTTTGCTACTACTCCGTGGGTTCATCTATTAAAAATAAGGATAACGGGAGTAGATTCAGACAAGAAACTTGTAACGTTTGAGCGATACACAACTGGCTCCATAGACCCCGGACTACAACATGTCTATTGTGATGATGTTGTTGGTATCAATAAACTCTTTACGGAAGACATGCGAACACACATTAAATATATAAACAAGCGGAGAACAACACAATTTAAGATAAGATGAGCGAAGAAAAGAAAGATGCCAAGTTTTTTGTTTATAAGTTTTGGCCTAAGTTAATAGAGCGACTGACGGTAGCAAAGGTAGCAATGGAGAACGGGATGGACATAAGTGATAAAGACCTATCACTAATAAAAGCACAACACAAACTATACTATAATGGAGAAGTAGAGTTTGATGACAGTTTAAGTTCTGTGGATTCTGCCATTTCGACCACTCAGGGCGAATTATTCAACAATGTTGTCATGTCCGAGTGCGACGGCACAGGAGTTGTTAAGAACGATGCATAACCAAATAACTTAAAAAACAATGGCAAGAAAATTTTATTTCTCCGATTCGTTTTTCGATGATTTCATAGACATCTTTACTCTTAGCCCCGATTTAAAGGTTTATAACTCCAATGAGTATGAACTAAGGATCAAAGAGGGTGTAGTAGCTCGAAGAATCGCAGAAAAGGAGGAGTACATTAAGCGATTAGAGTTGCAAAGAGACATAGAGGCAAAAGGCTATGACAATCGTATTGCTGCCGTAAAAGACGAGATAGCACAACTAAAAAAGAAACTTTGAGTTGACATTTTACCGACCGACAGGAGAAGGGGAGAATAGTCTCCCCTTTTTGTTTAACTTAAATTTGGAATTGTCAAAACTAAATGCTACCTTTGCTAACCATGGAACATAAAGTAACAGCCAAAACCGAAAAGTGTCCTGAATGTGGGGTGTCTTGGGACGCCGGTAGCATCGTAGAGACGTTCAGACAACAAAGGGATAACGGAGAGAAGTGGTTAGGGGGGTGGTCTGACGAGAGAATTGAGGAGTATGTTAAGATGGCATACGCCCCTCCGTACAGATGGAGTAGGCTAATAGGCATAGAAGACCCTAAAATCTACGATGGCATAAGTTGGTGGAAGTGCCCTGAGTGTAAAACCATGTGGGATAGGTGGACGGGGAAGGTATGTAAACCCAAGAAGCGCAAGAAATGATAAGTATAGTAATGGCTGCCCACAATAGACGACAGCAGTTAATAAACACCTTAAATTCTATTGCTTATTACTACTCCGATCCTATTGAGGTTATCGTAATGGACAGCACTGATGATCCCAATGAGACTATTGACGACCTTGCGTATGGATACCTATTTCCAGTGAACATAATCAAAAAGAACGTAGAGTGGGTCAACCCATGCGTAGCCTACAACATAGGCTTTGATAAGGCTAAGGGAGACATAATAATAATCCAAAATGCTGAGAGTCTTCATGTAGGTAATATTCTTAAGTATGCAAAAGACAATGTTAGTGATGGGTTATACATAACCTTCGGAGCATACTCACTTGACCGCTCACTTGGAGAGGTAGACTTTGTAAAACAGAAGGATAGTTTACGTTCTATGGTTTTGGGGGCTAAGGATACCTACCTTAACGTTCACTCAGGGTGGTACAACCACTCTAAATACAGACCCGTTAAATACCACTTTTGCGCAGCCATCACAAGGCACGACCTTGAAAGGATCAATGGGTTTGACGAGAGATACGGAATGGGCGTTGCCCACGACGACTGCGAGATACTTGTAAGACTTGAAAATGCGGGGATAAAAACCACCATAGTTGACGACCCCTTTGTCATACATCAGTGGCACAAGAGAACCAATGCTAAAAGGAGAGACCCACTGTGGCAAAAGAACTTTCAGCTATATAACGAATGTACTATGAAAGAGGGGCTGACCAAGGCTCCTGAAAACGTTTACTATGTCAGGTGAAAATATAAATATGTTATTGTGGGTTACGAGTAAGTGTAACCTGAAATGTCGGTTTTGTGTTGTTAAGTACATACAGAAGCTACTCCCCGATTACGAGATGGGTATGGATGAGGTTAGAAACTTTATTCAGTCGTCTCTGAATCGCAACATACACTATCTGTGTATAACCTTTGCGGGCGGTGAGCCTGCAATGTGGCCATATCTGAAAAACGCAACCATGCTGATACTACAGAGCGGGATAACCGACAGAATAGAGTTAGTGAGCAACGGCACAATACCTGAAAGGATATTAGCGATAAAGTCGGTGTTGTCTGCCTATGCGATAAGCACTACTCAATGCCCCCCTGAAAACATTGATAAGTTTGTGGGCACCAAGGTTGTCCTTAACAGTATGCCACATAAGCCACTACCATTAAGTCCCGTAGAAGATACACTCCCTGCGGATTGTTGCTCTAAGGTAGACCTGTTAGGTACTGAATCCAACCAACTTAACTACATAAACGGCAAGGTATATTATTGCTGTAATGCCCTATTGCAAAGTGAGCGTGTTGGTCTTACTGAAGACTTGGTATGTGATTTTAATGATGACTTTATTACTAAGTTTGCAGACAAAGCCTATGATAAAACTATATGTAAATACTGTTTATGTAACTCGAAAGTATGGGAGAAACTAACATAAAAGAAGCCTTTACACACATCTATGATACGAATGTGTGGGGATCAGACGAAAGCGCATCAGGAACAGGATCAGAAATGGGAAGCACAAGAGACATAAGAGAAAATCTGCCAATACTATTTGAAAAGTATAACATCAAAAGTCTATTAGACATTGGCTGTGGAGACTTTAATTGGATGAGAACTATCGTAGGTGGCCTTGATAGCTACTTGGGGATAGATATTGTCTGCGGAATAGTACAGAGAGATAGGTCTCTATACGAGAGCGATAAGGTTAAGTTTATGTGCAAAAACCTTAACGACATCAGCGAAGAAGTGTATCAGGACTTTGATGCGGTAATTATAAGGGATGTTTTTGTTCACCTTCCCCTTGCCGACGTTGCGGCTATGATTGACAAGCTAAGGTTAGGAAACATTCAGTATTTATTTTCGTCTACGTTCCTTGGTTGGGGCACGAATGTAGACATCAGCGCAGGACGATGGAGGCCGATTAACTTACTTAAAGAACCATTTAACCTACCACATCCGATAGAGACTATCAACGGATACTCGGAGCCATACTCGATTACCGAAGGCGTTACGTTGACAGATAAGGCACTGCTTATGTGGAGGATGCCAAGGGTCTCAACCAACAAACATAATGTATTCTCCAACTATCATGCTCATAGGCAGATAAGAATGATAAGACCGATCTCTGCGACTGACGTGGGCACTGGTGATGGTTATTGGGGTAAGGCTTTGAGCCTTTTGTGTCCTGAGTGTGCCGTTACGGGGGTAGAACTATCATCTAAGTGGTACGACCACTCTGCCCCTTTGGGTGTTTACTCTACAATGATAAACGATACGATGGTCAATGCCATAAATCAGGTTAGCGGAGACCTTATTATCTTCGGAGACGTGTTAGAACACGTACCGAAAGAAGATGCTATGGCTACCCTGTCTTTAGCTACGTCTCGATTTAGGTATGTGATTATTAACACTCCGGTAGGGTTTGTGGCACAAGAGCACGAAGATACGGAGGAGATACACAGATGTGGGCTGACCCGTGAGGATATGAATGAGTTTGACGTTATGGAGTATCAGGAGTCTGATGGTAAAATTGAATATAAGGTGTTTAACTGCTTAATACGTGGCACTTATGGGGGTTAGTCTAATCCTATCTTCATTCAGACGGGCGCACTTGCTTGAGCGTAGCCTGTTCTCCATTGTCAGACAGAACGTGACCGACCTTGAAGTGGTAGTGGTTAATGACGGCATTGAGGACAGCACGGAGTCCGTTGTCAATCAGTATAGAGACAAGTTAGACATTAAATACCTCTTTAGTGGACACAGAAACGCCGATGGCGATAAGTGGAGGGTGTCGGGGTTTGCTCTGAACATAGGCGTAAAACACTGCAAGTACGATAAGATAATACTGTCCTGTGCTGAAATTTACCACCTTAATAATGCAATATCGTATTTGACTGAGGCGTTGGCCGATCCCAAGGCGTTAGCTACCACCAAGATAATTTACTTTGATGCCGATGGTAGCTTCTTCTCTAATATCAAAACCACAGAACATAAACAATTATTTAAGATAGACAACGAGGCTAAGGACTGTAGACTTATGCCCTTCTTTATGGGTATGTGGAAGAATCAGTTTGTAGATATAGGTGGTTATGACGAAGACTTCACCGGATACGCTGCTGACGACAACGATCTTATCTTAAGACTTCAGGCTAATGGCTGTCATTACATATTTACCGATGCCGAGGTAGTTCACCTGTATCACGGCAAGAGATGTGACAGTCAGATACATTGGGAAGACCCTGCATGGGCATACAACAGAAAGTTATTTTTAGAGAGAAAAGATATAATCATTAGAAACCAAAACAGAGAGTGGGGCAAGATATGAAGAACATACCCAATATTTGCCATCTGATGTGGGACAAGTCCCCGATGGCGTACCTACAAGTATTAACTGTGATATCATTTCATCGGCTAAACCCCGATTGGAGGATTATAATATGGATACCCAAACAGGATGTGTCCGACCTTGGGAGTAATACCTACGTTCCTGATTATACCGGCCCCGATTACTTTGGTATGATTACGTCTATGGATTACGTGGAGATCATAGAGGTAGACTTAAACGACTACGGCATAAGGACTGATGTTCATTTTATTCTCTGCTCCGACCAACTCCGACTGCGGATGTTATATTCAATGGGCGGTGTCTATACAGACTTTGACGTTATATGGATAAGACCTATGGAGTCATTAGCGGGCATGGACTGTATTGGCAACCCCGAAGATTTTGAGGCATCTATCTGCTATCACGAAGATACACGGGGATGGAGTAACATAGCTATTCTCATAGCAGAAAAAGAAAGTTTGTATATTCTCGAATTGATAGAGGCACAGAAAAAGATCAAGCCCCCGTATAGCCATCAGATATATGGTACAGACCTGATTGATAGCCTATACCCTACCTTTGAAAAGGTAGAGGCTAAGTATCCTCGCATCCTTGGAGTGAGGTATAAAACCTTCTATCCATACGACATAAACAACCTTCGTATGTTGTATAAAGAGGATAAACTCGACATGATACTTAATGATAACGTACTATGTCTGCATTGGTTCAACGGTCATGCCCGAAGTAAGAAGTACATCAACGATGAGGACTATAACAGACCGTGCAGCATAACCTCGGTTCTTAACTATCTGAAACTTAACAAAGGACAGCTATGAAAGTAATTTCCATTTTAGGCACGAGACCAGAAATAATTAGAACGAGTCGTATCCTCCCCAAGTTGGATGCGCTTTGCGACCACACTATAATACATACGGCACAAAATTTTACTCATAATACCAAGGATTTGTTTTTTGAAGAACTTGGACTACGACAGCCTGATATTACGTTTTATACGAGCATGAATGATGGTAATACGCATACAGAGTTTGGATTGGGCCAACAGCTTGCGGATATGTTCCCTCAGGTTGAAAAGGCGTTTAAGGATATCAAGCCTGACAGGGTGTTTATCTTGGGGGACACCAATTCTGCCCTATGTGCTATTATGGCAGAGAGAATGGGCATTCCCGTGGGACATATGGAGTCGTCAAATAGAAGCTATAATAATAAAATTCCCGAAGAGGTTAATAGAAGACTACTCGATCACATTTGTTCTCGCAACTTATTTTATACTCCGACCAATAGGCATACCCTACTTATGGAGGGACACGATCCCCGCAAAATATTTCAATGTGGGAACCCAACATTAGAGGTGCTGACCTACTACAAAGACAAAATTAATCAGAGCAGAATATTGTGGGATTTGGGATTAATGCCACACGAATGGCCGGGGGTGGTAGACCCCCCAATACCTTATTTTCTTGTTGATATACACCGTTCAGAGAACGTAAGTAATATTGATAAATTAGATGGCATATTGGAGGGCATAAACCTTATTGCTGAACACTTTGGGTATCCGGTAATATGTAGCGTTCACCCTAAGACAAGAGATAAATTAAAGACTTGCCGCACGGTTGTGCATGAGAAGGTTAAGCTATTAGATGCCTTTGGTTTTTTTGACTTTGTTAAGTTAGAGAAACATGCAAGGGTTGGACTTACAGACTCTGGACTATGTAGCGAAGAATATAACCTACTTAGAGTTCCCTGTGTGATAGTTCGTAATGAGACCGAGCGTCCCGAGGTAGTAGAGGCGGGTGGTGCCATTATATCGGGGATAGATCCAAATAACATTATTAGGTGTACGGAAATAATGGATAGACTACAGCATCGTACTTGGGAAACGCCGCAAGGATATGAGTATCTTGACGTATCGGACCGTGTAGTTAATTATATGTTAAGTGAATGGTAATATGAGTGGAAAACGAAGAATATGGCTTTCTGCCGTAGCTGTTTTATCTGACTACGAAAAAACGCCGTCATTACGGATGTTGGCTAAAAAGTATGATGTCTCTGTTGTGACAATTAAGAAGTGTATCTTGGAGGCGGGGGGTGAATTAAACTTTAAGAAGGGCAGTAAGGATAACTACAGGCGAACACGAGGATGCTTTAGCCGTGGGCAGGTACCGTGGAATAAGGGCATGAATATGGGAGATAGCTTTAGTCAACGTCAGCGCGAGATAATGCTATCTAAGGTAAGGGATGGTACCTTTATACACCCCTTATCTTCTGAAGACGCACGAGCTAAGGGTAGCATGAGCAAACTTGGGGCAAATAATCCCATGTTTGGTATGGTGGGAGAGCTAAGCCCAGCGTGGTTCGGTGGACTAATGGGTATTCCATACCCTAAAGAGTTTAGTCGAGGGCTTAAAAAACAAATAAGGGAGCGGGATGGTTATGCGTGTGCAATATGTGGAGACTATGGCAATGAGGTGCATCATGTTGATTACGACAAAAACAACAACACATACAACAATCTTATAACGCTTTGCAAGCACTGCCATCCTATAACAAACAGAAACAGGGAGGATTGGACTAAGTATTTTGGGGAACATAAACATATTAGAGGGGATATGGCCTTATTAACAGGGGGAGGCCAATGATAAGCCTTGGCATAGCAACCCTCAAAGAGAGGGAGATGGGATTCAAAAAGGTATTGGAGTCTGTTTACCCACAGGTAGATGTTGTATATGCAGTCCTCAATAATTATTTGGAGGTACCTGATTGGTTAAGTTCTATGGATCGTGTGCAACCCATAGTCATGCAGAACCAACTTGGCGATGCCGGAAAGTTCATGTATGCGGGGATGTGTGAGGGAGACTATATATCGTGGGACGATGACCTGCTGATGCCCGAAGGAGCAGTGAGATACCTGCTGTCAGGCGTAAAGAAGTACAGAGGGCTTGTGGGATTCCACGGCAGAAAGTATCTTCATCCTGTTATTAGCTTCAAGCAGTGGGCGGATAATTACCGATGTCTTAATACTGTTAGCGATGATGTTCACGTAAATTTGATAGGTAGCGGGTGTTGCGCGTATAACACCGAAACCATGGAACTTAAACTATCAGACTTTAAATTGCCTAATATGGCCGACCTTTATTTAAGTCGTGCCGCTGCTGTTCAGGGTGTACCCATGGTTGTTCTAAAGCACAGACAAGGTTACCTGCAATACCTTAAGCCACAAGGAGAAACAATATGGCAGGCTACGAGGGATTTCACTGAGCATACAAATATTTTGCAGTCTTACGTGAAATAAATTTGTTTTTCTCGTTTAATAGTTTTACATTTGGTGAAAATTAAGACATATGAAAACAGCATATCTTTGTATTGTTCTATGTATTATTGCCTCGGGAGTATTCATAACCTGTATGCCAACCGAGGAGATGCACCCTATGGACTGCTATGCAGTGACACTAATTGTAGACTCTAATACTGGGGATGTCATAAAGGTTACGGGGTCACAGGAGTTTTTCACTGATCCGTTGACGATTGATGCTTGGATAAGTTCTGACGGAGCCGTTGACAGAGACACGGTTAATCATGTGGTATTTATTGAGTTTAGGCAGTGTATAGAACCGGATAGAAAACTAAACGCACAAGAGAAATGAAGCCGATAGAATTTAACAACAACAGCAAGATGCTAAAGGAGGCACTTATACCGATGGGGTGGACAGATTTAGATGAGGATGAC